>JGI24021J15306_10005493_pt1 | contig 15087 bp, 16 predicted proteins | sample Ectturendosymbi1_FD_15306 | JGI IMG/M metagenome (IMG submission 15306)
CTGAGGCTGGGCCCCTAGACATGGCTGGCCCCCCCCCGGCCGGGGGGTGCGGGGGGCGGTTCCCACGGCCCTGACCCCACAGCTAGGGGCCATCCTAAATTCATCTGAATTATAAGACAAACCAAATTTACAGATTTGCCTGGAGCGAGTCTTGAGTATTTCTGTGATAAGCATTGTCGTTTAAAGACTGCGTCTGTGCGCGCCTGAGTTTTGATTGAGTGGAGCTTGCCAGTGCGCTTTCGCGAATTCTTACACCTTCTGTGTCATAGTTAATTATTCCCCGTGTCGTGTGCGCTTTTAGCCTTTGCTAAGTTTGCTTCAAATCGGGAATAACGTGTCTTTGCGCTTTACCGTAACGCCGTCATCGCGCGTCTTAATTAACTGCTCGCTCGTTTCGACCGTTGATTTTACATTACGCGGAAGTCTACTCAGAATAAAAACCTAATCAAAATCCAGTTTTTTACTAATTCTTGAAGCCGAGTTATCTTGGTTGCCTAACTCATGAACGCAGAAGCTCCGCTTGCTTCACCCAGTACGTACTGGGGTCAGATCGCTTACGATAAGTTTTTAGGAGCTCACCCTGATTACCGGGTTAAGCGCGGCGACGTTTTGATTTATTTACTGGGTCGCTTTCCAATAGAGTACACGGCTGTTCCCTTGCGTATCTTCACTCCCAGTAAAAACTCGGAGTTGCTTTTGTTGGGTTGCTACAGCCCGTGTAACAATCAGGCACAGACTAGCGAGATAAGCTACACTACCAGCCGGTATCCCGCTGTAGGCGTCTTTCATTTAGCCTAGGACCCCGCGCACCAAGTTCGCGAGACAGGAATAGATTAGGAAGGCCAGCCTTGATCCCGTCGTCAACCCTATGAATTTAGAACAGGGTAGACCCTCTGTTCCTTCATTCCCCCACGACACGGCCTGGGGATTCGAGGCTTTTTGTAGATACCTGAAGGACCATCCAGATTACGACCTTAGAAAAGAGGACCTTGTCATCTTTGTGGTCAGTTCTATCGCGGGCGAATTGACCTCCATTTCTTTGGGAATTTATCAGCCAGAACAGGGGGTCAGCTTAGAGCGGCTTGGGGTTATACGTAGAGTCGTCCGAGGCGCAGACTTACCCGTTAAAGTTTAATCTCCTACATCACCCGCCCCTTGATCCTCGCGAACTGTAAATTAGGGTCTTCCTCTGCGATTCATAGGCCCAGGACGACAAAACATTCAGCAACTTTATTCAGGAAAGTCATTGCCAAATTGTGGAATTGTTTTGGCTAACATACCTTTCATTGAACACCTTCACCACACTCATAACGAGACAAATCCTTTGCCTTCCTTTACGCTTTCAGACTAAGATTCATCACGGTTAATCAACAATTTTTCGCCTCCTGAAGGTGCCTCCAGAGGTCAGAAGCCCCCGGGTCCCCTCCTCTGCTACGCCACTGGGCAGAGCTCAGCTTCAAGGTCTGTGCAGGTAAGTTTGCAATACAGTTTATAGTGTACAATGCAAGGAACATTTGCACTGAAGAGTCTTTTACAGAGGAGTAAGAGGGACAAATATGTTTTAGGTTCTGGTGCTACATTTGTGCCTACAGCAGCCAATGTCGCTTTAGGCGCGTAGGTTGTGGTTGTTCATCGGAGAGTGCGAAACCCGAACTGATCATTACCCAATTATCTGTTTACACAAGTGGGACATCCACTGTAAATGTGGGATTTTGCATTGGTACCTCTTATTCTCTATGCAATGACCCTTATCTGCTCCCACAAAATAATAGATATGTTTGGGAATACAAATTAAAAATGGCCTTTCTCAAGTTTTCTCTCTGCAACAGAGATGCTTATATGCTCTTGTTTTCATGACTACACCCGCTGTTTTTAGTGCGGTGAAAACTACGTAACGATTTACATGTTTGCTTTGGTGTGCTTAGGTTCTATAGGTGAAAAACTCTAAAAATTTCGAAACTAATTCAATAAAAAGTATTATTTAAGTGCTATGTTTTCAAAAATTTTAACGGTTTCGAAATCCTTTCTATTCAAAATATACTGTAACTAATGTGCACTCCCTATGTTTTTCGAAGGTGCAAATTATCTACGGATGGATTGCACAGAAGCTTATCACGTTGAAACGTAACAACAACATTAAAATCGTGTGACTTTGTATATTTGGAATGTATGCCAACAAGAGATGTCATTTCCAGCATGTTAATTTCAGGGAAAGAAAATCTACTTGACACAATGAATGCAATAGGCACTGGTTGCGCTTTCCGCAGTTACAAAGATCAGTAGCAATAGCTACAGGGAACGCACTTTTACCAGTGAAGAAATCATCAAATCGCAAGTGTTTATGTGTCTTTATTTACAAGAGAAAAATTTTAAGCATATAAAATGTTCGCAGACAGATCAACTCATAGGCATTTGTAATGACGAGTTTTTGAACGGCCAATATATTGGTATCAGTATCGGCCCCAAAAGAGCCATATCGGTCGATCACTAGTCATCACAAGGGATGATTTATTAAAAAACTATTCGAATCGATTGAACTTTTAAACTACTGTAGCTGAGATTTGATCAGCTATCCTAATTTTGTTTCATTTGTTGAAAAAAAACGTTTGCATGCCTTGCCCGATTAACAACAATTTTGAATTGAAGGCTTCGTTGCTCCGGTAGACCCCACCAGTTATTCATTGATGCCCTGGCCATTCAGTGACCCCCATTCGACCCCCTGACTATTTATCGACCACTTGGATGGTCCAATTGACCCCTTGGGGTCCAGTGGCAAACAGCACGAGGTTGGTTATTTCTTGAACTTCACTCCAGTGATTTCGGGCCGCTTCTTGTAAAAAGCAGTGGTGCGAGAAAACGTTGGAGCAAAATTATTTTTGTGATTGTAAAAGTTTTTCTTTTCTGCATTAAAAAGTTTTTGTGTATCAAAATCCTTGGTAAAGAAAGTCTTTTAAAAACTTAAAAATAATATGTGAAAATTCTGACAGCATTCCTTTGATTGAAACTTTTCCGAAATTGGATGAAAGTGCATGTAAGTTTTTCCTTTGAGTTGTTTGACTAACTTTGCCCTCTGTGATTATGACTTTTTTCGTAACTCTGAAGTTAAGTGCTGTTTCCTTTCTTTTGGCACTTTATTCTTTCCTAAAATAGCACTTCAAAATCCAAAAATGTGCTCTGCCCCGGCACTTGAATCTTCTTGCGCTTTTCCTGACAAAGACGTTGACAAAATATTGAAAAAAATTTTCAGAATACGAAAATTTTCAAAAAAAACAATTTCTTGAAATTTTCCAACTACTTCAACAAGTTTCAAAATTACGCAAAATATCGTCATAAATTATACTGAAGATTTTTTTTAGTCATTCCAACACTTTTGTCTCCCATCGCTGTATGTACTCCTATAACCTGGGGTCAAATAGCCTGGTATGCTGTTTTCATTACTTTGGCCTTTTGGCTCCACCTAGGAAGGATGTTGCCACGAATCTTATGCTTGCCTCAGCCATTCCTGTTATCACAGCCAGGGACACGATTTCATTCATGAAAGCAATTGCTTCTGAACGTCGAAGTGTACGAAGCAGGTTTACCCTCCACCGCCAACTAGCACCTCAACTTTTTGACGCAAGTTCTGAGTCCTGTGAAAGTAATGACATCAAAAATGTTTTTATGACCGTGAGATGGCACTAGCTGACGAAATTTCTGTGAGCGCTAGGTGGCACTAAACGATCATGTTCTCCCGTCTCTTTCAAGACGCAACTGCGCAAGCGCGTGCTTGCGATTTGTGTTCAGTGAAGCGAATCATTTTGCACTCCAGTACGTAGTGTCGGGTATGACTGGGTTTTCTTCACACGCTTGGTTTTAGCTGATGTTTCTGCAGGCAGCGTGAGAGTAATTGCGCATTGTTGAAACAATTTAGACAGCTCTGTAATAGTTTGTTTCAATTAATTTGACGCATTTTTCACAAACAGATTCTTAAAATGCAGTAGCTTCGCTCAGTATGGAACAAAAATCTTTGTTTTAACTGCTTTCTGTGACTATAGTCATTCGCCTGAGAGTTTTTTGTTATCTAAGTTCCACCATATCAGTATATAACTGACTTTGTGAGAGGGCTGTATTTCATTCTACCGAGCCACGAAGCCGCATTAGAACACTGGCAAGAAAAACTTTCTTTAGTTTATACTATGCCATTTAGTCATTTAGTTCACTGCTTTTTTATGGAAGCGTTACTGTCAGGCATAGTGCTTAACAATAGTCTGTCTAGACCAGGGGTCACCAACTTTTGGGAAACTGAGAGCTACTTCTTCGGTACCGAATAACGCTAAGGGCTGCTACTGTAGTTTGATACACACTTCTAAAATACAAATTTTGCTCAATTTTTATGCTGCAGTATTATTAATGATGTTAATCTATGTGACGATACTCATCATCTTATTGCTGATTTCAGAACAGGCCCGCGGGCGACCAACGTGGTCCTCGAGGGCGGCCTGCTGCCCTCGGGCACCATGTTGGTGACCCCTGGTCTGGACTGTCTTAATGACTTTCGTAATTTTTTACGTGTTTGACTCAGACACCCTGTCCATATCACAGGGGTTGGTCAAACACACAAAAATGCTTAGTCACATTATTACACCGAAGAATAGGTGTTAGTTGGTACGATCAGGTAACCCTGAAGAAGTGAAGAGTAACAAATATTGGAGCAAGTAACTAGCAACTACTGCAGTCATTGTCATACAAACGTGTTACATAGTGTGAGATAAATTAAATGGACAATTGTACTGAGCATTAGATAAATTAACTGAGCGGATAACAAGTTGAGTGAAGATATATTTTATATCGTTGAGCACAAAAAGCAAGTTGTTTCTAATGAAAGCATCAAATGTCCTGAAAGTATAAGTAGCTTAACGTGGGCGAATACTGAGATTCCTAGAGATGTAATGTAAAACTCGAGAGGTGTTGTTGCCAGTGCGAAAGCTTTTGATATCAGGCTGGAGTGCGTTTGCTCCACAACTGGCAGATATACATTGGCTGGAAATAGTTGGGAAAAAGAATTTTCTGACTTTAGCAGTGCGCTGATCAAAGGTTTCTCTCTGAGCCTGTTTACTTCGTGATTAAGTAATTTGACTTGCCTTTTAATGTCATTGTCATGCATAAAGATATTTGACTTATTTGACAAACTCCACACCTCCGCCATTTAAAGTAAACAACTGGCGTTGCAGGTTTTTTTAATCGTTTTTGGAAGGAAAAACTAAGCCGATTTTCGTGTTTCAAATATTTGAATAAACGTGTTCGGCAGCCTAATCACAATAAATACTTATAGGAAGTGTTGAAGACCACTAAGTGACGCTGAAATGTCTTGCGAGCAGATCCTGAAACAAGGGGGAGGGCAACCGGTCAATTACCCCCTTAAAATTAAAAAAATGTGTTCAGTTGTTAGGTAGCTTACAGCATGATGCTACAATAATTTTGCCTCCACAAAAATATCAGCTGGTTGCGGCCGTGCTTGCTAATTCGTTGAAGACCATGGCAATGCTTCTTGCTTCGAAGATCATGGCAATGCTTTTAAAATATGCAGATTGCGTACTGTGTAAAATGTAATTTATCGTAATATACCTGGCAATTTCTGCCAACGAAGCGCATTTTTGTGATTGTTACAGCAACATGGTGCATGTCCTTCGTGATGTGGAAAGGGTAAAGCGCTTTGTGAACGTCCATTTACATTCTATCATCAGCAACTTGCAAATGATAAGCAAAATTTTGACGTTGCCCCCCTGGAGAAATTTCTGCGGAGGCCCATGTTGGTGGGGGACTGCCCTCGAATGCAACCCCGTGGCTACAGACCTAGTTATAAGATACTAAGGGTCACGTGCTAAGGTTTCAGTCAGCTACTCGGATGAATAGGCGTACACTAACCAGATGCAACTAAAATCAACCTTTTTATCGTGATCAGATCGCGTTCGAAGCAGTCGCTAGCGCCAATCTCTTATCTGAAGTTATTAAAAAAACTCAAAAATGTGGTAAATGTTATGTTTGCTTCTTGGGTATTTTTGCTGTTGCATTTGCTGGTCCAAGTGATGCGCCGGAGCAGGAACGCTGAACTTTTCCTCTTGTTGGATCGGACTTGCTTATCATTACATTTCTTCAGTCATTCATATGACCAGTCCCGTCGCCACGGGGGAGGGGCTTCGGTGGGCTTAGCTACCCCAAACAAAGCTCCAAGCCCCCCCAGATTGAAACATGAAACACTATGGAGTTTTTGTAAATTTTTGAATGTCAAACCCCCCCGCACAAACGCAAAGCCCCCTTATTGAAAACTTTCTGGCGACGGTTCTGCATATGACAGTGGTGACTTGAGGGTAACTTGAGTAATTAATGTTTGCTCCTGTTCGGTTTTGATAATTACAAACAATTTTCCCTCTTCAAAAACGAAGTCTATTAAGGTTATGCAATACGTTTGTCCTGAAACATCAAGGATGAATAAAGCGATTTTGTGGGAATTTCCAAATACAGGTTTGGCTGTGATTGTTGCTTGGAGGGGCGAGTTAGTCTTGAAATGAAAACGCGTACACGTTTGCTACGCTTTCGATTCCGAGAAATACGAGAGTAAATTATTTTACAGACGTTAGTTCTAATATAAATTTTTTGCCTAATACATTTGGGCTACTTCTGAATCTGTGAAAATGTATTTGCTTGTTTCAATCATCAACGTGGACAGCCCTTATGTCGAAACTGATAATTTCAATGATAACGTTACATCTTCAGCAACATTAAACCGACCTGCTCCTTTTCCGATATGAGCGCAGTTTGATCATCCCGTACGTCAGCACAATGCCGTCAAACGCCTCAGGTGCTAGTAGTCTCCGCTGCCAGCCTGCCAAAGATTCCAATCACCTCTGTGACTAAACACCTTTACATCACTAAAAAAGTCACACTTCAGGGTTCGCGAAACTTCATCTTTTATCGGTTGCTGACCAGTTGTGAGAATACCTCAAACGTTCCTCTTTGATTCAGAATAATAACCTCAAGGTTGGACTGCTGAAGTCTTGCTTTGGGAGTAGGCATCTTTTTACGTCAGACACTAGGCAAACAACACTAACCCAGTCACATGTTTTTGTTGCAAAAGGCGCAGCACACTGGTTAGCAGCACCTGCAGTGTCGTGCAATCAGTGGCCTGACTGTTGTAATGCAAAACGACTGGACTTTTCGAGAAATTGCATTTCTTTAATAAATTGCAACTGCAAAGGGACGGAAGTTCCAATTGTATAGTCTTAGCATCGGGCGTTGGTGGTCGTATTGTATCGCATTTCTGGTTATGCAGGGATTCTTATTTATCAAGCTACATTTGGGCGAAATTGTTTCGGTAGTAGCAAACTCCTAGATCTCTGAACTTCGCTTGGATGAAAGAAATTCAGAACATTTAAAAAATTACAACATTGTAAGTTTTACCTCAGTTTGTTTGTGAAACCTTGCAACAAATTTAGTTTCTGAAAAAATAAATTAAGACTGGAAGGTGCAGACCGCATATAGAGCGCTTGTCAGACACGAATTGAAATTCACACTCTTTCTGGAAATAATGTTTGTAGACACTAGACACGTCATTCCGACCTTGTGTAAAGACAAATTTTAAGTAAAGTTTTGAGTTAGTTTCACGGCGGTATTAAATGAATGGGGCTAGTTTGTAGAAGTTCAGTTAATAGTCCTAAAGTCAAATGTCCAACTTTAACCGCAAACATTATTAGCAAAATTTTCCATGTTTTTATTCCGTTGTTGTCTTTGCTTTCCGTAAAAATGTTTAGCAACGCAAGAACATAACGTTTTCCATGCTGCTGACCACAAGCGCTGTTCTTCGCCCAGCAGAGCAAGTTATATCTTACTGTTATGTGGTTAGAACCAGGGATATGGAGCCAGAACTTAAATTTCAAGGCTGCGGCTCGGACTCTAGCTCTAGGCATCTTAAGTCTGTGACTTCAGCTCCAACATCTGAAAGTTTTGGCTCCGGCTCAAATGATTTGGTCGATGAAAAACGGAAAACCTTTGTCAGTATTTGTACAGCTAGCATGGCCCACAAACTAGGGCTGTGGAAACGGAACCCAAATTTCAGGCTCCGACTACAGCCGTCCAAAATTGCGTTGGCTCCGCCTCCACAGCCCGGGTAGCAGGGCTTACGACAGGGGGGTACCAGAAATACATCGTTCATGGGCCTTGGAGGTACAGGGGCCCAGTCTGAAAGGATGAAAGTACGCATGCTAAGTTGTTCTCTAATCAAGACCAAGATTGATGGTCGTTTTCTCGAACTGCAGCGCTGGTAAACATACTTAAAAATCTTGGCGTGATAGCTGTTTTATCTGTATTCTGATACTATATAAACAAGCTATACGGGTTTCGACCAGAACCCAGAAGCTATGGGGTCGGGCATCGGTCTTTGTACCCCCTGGCAAAATTTATCTTAAAAACCTTGCTGGACAGAAATGCTACGGCCTGCGATCCGGCAGCTAATCAGCCAATTGAGTTTTCACCTTTCAAGCAACAAACGACAAACCAATTCGCAAGGGCACATTTGTCAAAGTATCTTCATTAGCTGCTATATGACTCTACTTTTGTTGAAAGTACCGTTCTTATTTTTACTGTTAACGACTTGCAAAGCAAACAGAGTTACTTTTTCTGTCCATATCGTTATCAAATATCGTTTTATTTTCTTCATGCAGACAACAGGTGCTATACTTTTATCTACTTTATACTGTATTTTTGTATAGGACCTAGGACATATTTTATTTTTGTTGCATAACTAGCGATGCATGTTGCACAAATCGAAATTTCACAGTTGAGTGCGATCTAAGCCAAGAACAGGCAATTCTTTACAGCCGATAAACGCCGTGCATTTTAATTTTATACTGCAGAAAGTATGGCTGATCTAATAACGGTGAGTTTACGCGAAGTCAAACCTCAGGAAGAACAAGATTGTATTTTTGAAGTCGTGGCGAAAGTGTTGCCAGCAGTGATTTGCCTCCGAACGTTACGAAGTCTTCATGCAAACAATGCGTGTGTCTACGAAATTTTTTTTGAACAACAACATTTGTGCCACTGCGCGTTAGCTTTCTGAACTTCCAGCTCACGTCATCAATTTGCGATGAAATTTTTTGAGCAGACGTTCTCTGAAGCGACTAATTTCCCATAAATTTCCGAGAGAAACTCGTGCGTTTGGTAAGGTAACGTCTATTCTTTTTTTGCAAATTGGTTTTGTAGGGTTTCATGAAAAGTAAAAGGTCAGTGAAGTTAAAATATGAACATATTGAGTAAATTCAGAATGTACCGCAAACATGACGATGCGTGGTCAATGTTTTCAAACACTGAGCTGAAGCGCGTATCCTCCGCTGATGTATGTTTAAAGTATGTGAACAACCAAGGCGATGTGAGATCTTGCAACGTGTGGCTGCAATTGCAGTTAGTTTGGAACGTACGCAACATCTTGACGTCTCCAGTTGCAGCAATTTATTCGATTGAAAGCAGCGTATTGTGTTTTTTCATCATTTCGTGCGGCTTACAATAAAAGGGCGGCGCACAGTTTTTTTGTTTACCCTGTCGAAAGGACGCTCAGCCTTTCCTTGGTTACGTCTTGCCGACAAAACTCTCTTTTCACATTCTATTTCTTCACTTCAGCATCATGTGCACACTCGTCACAGGAAGGAGTATGATGAAAAAAGGGCGGTTGTAGTGGTGTAAACATCATTACCAGGGTTGCCAATTAAACGCGAAACGTACCAGAAAGCGAATGTATCTCAGAGGCTTTGGTAAGCTACGTTCAAGTGAGCTTACGATCAAGGGCAGCTTACATTAATTTTTAGCACCATTTTGCTTGCAACCAAGGGCGGCTAACAATGGATAAATACGGTATTTGTTACCATAGGTGGCGTAATCGGGGGGACACTCGAGTCTAGGCCCCCGCTTTTTTCTGGGGGATGCCCCCCCCCCTTTTAAATGCTTTTGACATCTAAAATCACAAAAATGTCCATAGTATGTGTGGCGTGCACTTTCCCCCGGCTTTGAAAAACGTTTCGCCATCCATGAATCGTTCCCATCCTTGAGAAAGCATGGTAAAATTTTACCTCAAAGCACAAGGGCGAATCAAGGAAGCCGTCTTTGACATTGTTGATGATCCAGCCATTGGTCTTGCGGTAGAAATGGAGCACCTAACTTCCTCCCGCATATGCCTTTACGGTCAATGCGGTGCCTTAACCTCTCCAATAGAGGCCTTGCTTCTAATAGGAAAAGTGTTGTGCAAGGAGTGTCTGAATGACAGTGCGCCCATGCATAGGCTAATGCAATGCAACATTGCAGCACATTTCTTTAAAGACGGTGTTTCCCTGCACGTTTTACAGGAAATGAAGCGCAGCATACCACAAGTCACCACACCACCACCGTCTCTAGAAAACATGTTGCCATCTGTAATCCTCAGTTGCTCTGTTGTTGTTCCGTGAGGTATTAAATGACTGAATTACCGAAACAGTGTTCAGGCTTAGCTTTAACTAGTTCAGACAGTAGTTCCCAACTTGTACAGACGCTCTAACCCTGTGCATAAAATTAAACGATGTACACAATCTCCCGTCGTCGATTAATTCACACGCCATAGAAGAGCTGAATTTTGCGCGTAAAGTAGCTGAAATACCCTTTCTATTTAACTTAAAAAATAATGAAGGTTTTCCCCCCGATGCGAAGTGTTTCATGGACTCTTTTAATTGTGTTTCTCAAACTTTGTGGATGACAAGCCACCTAAAGTTCGTGATAAAAATTCGCGACCTTTTATCACGAACTTTCCCCTATGCCAGCGTCTCCCAAGTACATGCCGTGGGCCGAAACCGGCCCGCGAAGCCGTTTCATTCATCCGCAAAGGCATTTTGTCAATAATGAGAAAATAAATATTTACGAAAAGTTTGTTGATTTGGTAGAAGTTAATGTGAACAACATGCACGTTTTGACATTTTTAATTTTCGACCGGGCGTTTATATCCGGCCCTAGAACTGTTGTGTAATAGCTTCTGTGACCTTCGAACAAAAAACCTTGGAGACCCTATGTTATGGCATGCCATGCATGTGAGATCACCAAGCGCAATCCATACTAAATTCGTATCAATAAACAAACCTGTTGAGAGCTAAATAAGATCACGTCTGCCTGTCTAACTGTGAACAAACGTTAGTAGTGCTAAGTTTCCCGCTTTTGCATTACATTTACACACACATGGAAGAGCTCGCAAATCACGCATGGCGAACACCGTTCAGATCAATTCAAGGGATAAAAAATATTATGTAGTGCAAAGACAAATGATATGACATTTAAATGATATCATATTGAAAGCTTTGAAATACAACTCTTTCATTGTTTTAAGTTGAATAGGAAGGGTATTTCAGCAGTGAAACAGTTAATTCAGGTCAAGAAATTTCAATGTCGGATGGATTACCTTACTGACCTTCAAACATTATCCACAGACCCATTGGGTATCGATTCACCCCACTTTCAAAACACTTGGTCTCACATTAGTCTCTGAAATGATGTGATCACTGAATATTTTCAACTCACCCAAATTTCGGTTAATAATCTGGTGTACAGCACTGCGAAGCGCATTCACCCCGAAAATAGTAAGCATTTAAAACAACGGGTTAGGTTTTTTCGTTCGTTCCTTTTCCTTAATGTTAAAGCTATTCTCGATTCTGGCGCGGAAAGTTTGCTGAACACGCGTTTTGGCTTTGGACTGAAACCGATTGATAGTGTTGTTGTCGATATCTAAGGTTTGCTGCAAGCATCGATCTTGACTTTGAACTTGGAACATTCAAATGGTCTCACCACCCTTTTTGCAAAACTGCGACATTTTTGTGATGTGTCAAATTACCCGTGTGTCTCTACGGGATTGAGCCATCATAGACTTGATCCCTAAAATGTCAGCCTCACTGATACAACCGTTGAAAATACACTCGCCATTGAAACCGTGTTTCACTCATGTTCAGTACAGGTTTGTCAAAACATACCTTGTAAAATAACTTAATTCGGTTTGAGAAAAAAATGTTTACAAGCGTATATGGCATTTTAGTTGAAAGAGTACGAAGCCGACGAGTTCGTTTGCGCTGAAGGGCGTTATGGGGAGCTTGGAAGAGGTGGATACGGTGTTGTCCGACTTGGATTTCATTCAATCTTAGACACAGTTGCCATCAAGTGCTTCCCGGTCATGGGTGGAGAAAACGACAAAAACTTCCTGGCAAGGCAGTAAGCGACTGAGAAATATACATCGTCCGCGTTTCAAGCTGCGCGACTTGTGCTGGGTTAATCATTGACTAAAACTGATGTTGCATGTGGGTTACGCGGAAAAACTAAATTATCCATCGTTACATTATAATAGAGTGATTGTGTTCATGAACTGAACCGATGAAAACGTTTTGACTGTGACAATCGTGAGTTTTGATTCGACTTGGATTGGTTTAGACACTTTAGAGTGACTGTGCCATGCACTCAGCTCACGCAGCAACAGTCACAGTGAAGGCTGTTACGGTATAAATAAACTTTTGCGTCGCTATACATTACTGTTCGCCTTTGGCACAAAATGTGACAGACATTTCAGGGAAAGCTTTTGCATTTGGTATTCCAGATGTATGATCAATTTGCGAAAATGGTCTTTTCCTTTCATAAAGTGTGATTCACAATGTGTTTATTAGTATGGTACACGTTTGTGGTGTACAGTTTGCGTTGGACACTGTTTGCAGCCCCTTTGCTGACCCAAGAAAGCACTGTAATGGAATTTGTCATGACGCGCTTGAAACAAACGATGAACACTTGGGTTAAGATTCGAAACTCGCTCGAAAATGCCAATGTTGGGTCAATTAACGTACGAATTCAATTTGTAAAAATATTTGCTAAACAAAATTTTTCCACAGAATCAAAAATGAGCTTGAGACGCTGCAACGAACCAATCACGAGAATATTGTCCGGGTTTTCGGGTGGTCTCGGTGGGAAGGATCCATGGCTCTTGTCATGGAGTTCATGCCCGTCGGTAACCTGAGAAACATTCTGCTCGATCACGCCATCGACCTAAAGCCAGTTCTCAGACTGAGATTTGCGGCTGAGCTAGCGAGCGGCATCGCTTCCATTCACAATCTTTGCCCGACTAGGCGACTGACGCACGGCGACCTGAAGCCGGAAAACGTTCTGCTGAGCAAAGACCTCCACTGCAAAGTCGCCGACTTCGGCAGCGCAAAGCTTATCAGTTACACGGGGTCGACCTCGACATCCTCGCTGAGCCTCGAAGCCCAGCAGCTGACTCTTGTTTACGCCGCACCCGAGCGTTTGTACCCGAGGCCGATCAGACCGAGAAAGGAACAGGACACCTACAGCTACGGAGTGATATTGCACGGCGTGCTTAGCCGGGAAATCCCCCACCAGTACTTCGCCGGCGAGAAACAATACCTGGACGCAGTCAAGCATGGCGAGCGGCCAGATTGCGAATCGATCGCAGACTTCAAAGTAGGCCTTGCCTGTTCTGACGAAAAACGACTGGTTGAGACCTTGGAGTCGGTGATGAAGAGATGCTGGGCACACGATGCTCAACAGCGACCCGACATGTTGTCAGTACGTGACGAACTAATGCCTGAGATTCGCAAATACAATCAGGCTGAAATCCTTCGGTGCGTTGCCACAGCCGCTGATAGCTTGCGAATACGACATCCCTCTGCGTCTGAAGTCCCGTGTTTGCCTCTTAACACGTTCGACACGAGGTCGGGAAAGTTCAGCCCAGGTAGGTTGGTTTTCATGTGCACTGCACTGCTGAAGCAATATTCAGCGTCAAGCAAGAGGAATAAATCCGTTTTAGGCACCAGATTGAATGACCAAGATTACATTCTGGTATACATTTTTGTAAAAAGCTTGGGCTTAACTGAGGTAGAAGAGATGCGTTTGCAGAAAGCGACGCGACGCTTTGTTTGAGAAAGTAACCTGCTTAATGCGAAAAAGCATACGCGCTTTGATTTAAAGACTCAATGGATTTATGAAAGTCATTCTCCGGCAAGGCGATAGAAAATGTTTGCGTCTGTTTTACAGCATGTCTCTGCAAAGAAGACTTGGAAATGTTTCTGCTTGATTAGCATTTGATATGTTTTTGATGACGACGCCTTTAAAGCAGTTATTTTTGGGAATTTTTGATCGTAAAGGTTTCCTGCATATCTTGTGAGCAGTCTAATGGCTGCGTACCTTTTTGTTTTTCGATAGTTACGAATGGCCTTCGCAAAGCGTTTTCGTTCGAAAACACGTCTGAAATGCTGCTAAAATTTCGTGCCAGTGACTACGATATGACAAGCACGAGCGTGTGTCGACAAGGCCAAAGAAGTTGTTGCTTGACGCCTGAGGTTACACACAAAGCTGAAATGCGATTCCATCCACACTGAAAAAGCTGCGGTGAAAGCAAAACGTTTTCATCAGTGGCTGGTTGTTACTAGACACCTGATATCACTGTCTAAATTTTTGGAAGTTGTCAAACGCAAGCCAAATTTTAATATCGTAGTGCAAATGTGCCTGAAATATATTTCCATATGTCACTGCAACTGTTGTTTGAAGACGATCGTGTATAAAGCAAGAGCTTTGTTCATTTATCTTAAGCACAAATGCGCATAAGAAAACCACCACTCTCAGAAAAAATGACAAAGCAATGCCCGGTTTCTGCAGTGAAAATGACTTATATCGTATATACTCGCTTACTAGCCGCACTTTTTTACCTGGAATATGGCCTGTATTTTGCCTGCGGCTCATACGCGCAACATACCCAGAAGGACAAAGTTTTCTGTGAGCAATAGCCTTGACAGAACAGAAGATGACATTCTCTGGACAGATGTTCGCGACGACACCCATGACACAGATGAAGAAGATCAAGATGACACCTACGACGGTCTACCGTCCATATAGACGAACTTCCTTCTTCCGACGAAGAAGATTTCTTAGGTTTTGAACAATAAAATTGACTTTCATTACATTTTCCTGCTAAAATCAATATTTTGTGGTTGATTGATCGCGCAGGGTCTTCACCGGTGAAAAGGTCAATTGACCTGCGGCTTATTCGTGAATTAC
>JGI24021J15306_10005494_pt1 | contig 15086 bp, 5 predicted proteins | sample Ectturendosymbi1_FD_15306 | JGI IMG/M metagenome (IMG submission 15306)
ATTTCTGTGAAGATAAGTGGTATCGCAGGCTTAACGCACAAATTAATATTCAAAACATGATCCTCCCACGCATAAGATAATCATTTTGTTTCCCTGCTGCTGACCGCTGATGAACTTCATTTTAACAGACCGTTTTGTTTCGCTTTTCGCGGCCAGTGTGCAGGTGTTCTCGTTCGTGTCAGTTTTCGCATCGTGCCCGCAGAGACTCGGTTGCCACAACGACCAAAATGCACGTTGACTGATTCATAACAATTGTTGTTTCAAGCCGGCATCGGAAGCCTCCCTCTGCGAAGAGTTACTTTTGTCAGAAAGCGACTTTTGCTTTGGTGTTAATCGTTAGCTGGCGTTGAGTTTTGGTAAGTTTTGTGATTTACGCAGTAAGTTTTGAAGTTTCAGCCTTTGCATGTAGTTTAGCAAGACGTTATGGTTTTGTTTTATTTGTCGCGGTTGGGTCTGCGCAGTTTTTTCATTGCAATCTTGAAGTTTTTTGCTTTATCTGAACTTGTGTTGGCCTTTCTACGTTTCACACCTGTTAGTATTGCTTGCAGATGATAGGACTGACGATGCGTAGTGTTACGTGAATCAATTTCCAATAAAAATTTGTGATTGATTCCTTGCTTCTTTCACTTGTGGAGTGAAGTTGCTTGAATACAGATGTGCGCAAGTTTGAATCATCGCAAAAAGATGAAAGCAGAGCCCAGCTGGCTGATTCCTCTAAAGCCTATAGAAAACGTAAAGCTTTTTATTGTTCGCTATGTTTAACATTGCAAACGAATGGCCTAGATCCTAAGAAAACCACTTTTATTTCACACATTGCAAATCAATTCTAAACCTTTCTGGTTGATCAGTGTGCTTTTGATTAAAGCTGAAAGCTTGGTTAATTTGGTTTCTGAAACCTATAGGGATAAAATTCTCAATTATAGCAAATGCTTATTGTGTAATTATATCCGACATTAATTTATTTACACGAAAGTGTGAAAATACTAAAAATTCCTAGGAAAACTCGGAGGTGGATTTTGAATCCTCAGCGGGATAGATCTCGCCCGCGGGACCGATTTTGGTGAACGCTGCTCGGATTTTTTTGAAATCCTGGGGCTTTCTAAAAGTTCCACACCGACTAAAATTGTTAGCAGCCTATTTTGGTGGCGAGTAATGGAACGTTAATATTCATTGCTCGTAGAAAATTTTATCTCTGATGGTCCTTACTGGATCCAAAGCTGCGTTTTGCTTTCATAAGCAACCAGGTTTTTTAATCACGAGGAATAGCGCCACGAGTTAAACAATACTTAATTTTCGAAAAATATTGCGAGATTAGCCCAAGGTCATGCCCGTAGGATTTGCTTTCAAACGAAAAGATGAAAAAGATGAAACAAGATGCAGTTCACCTCAGTTTCCTTTTGGAATCAAAGACCTTGACTATCAGTGACGTCAGCAAGATTTACAAAATAATGAGTGTTGCCGTTTTTAAGCTACTCTTGATACTTTTATTACCTATAAGCATTGTACTGTAAATCAAATGATGAATTATTTAGGCGTAACAAAGTTGAACAAACGCAAAAGCAAATCAAAAGCGATTGCTTGTTACTGCTCCACTTTCGCTGCATACAAATATGAAAACAATAGTGTAAATAGGGCTTCTTTTTAAAAATGTTTAATCTCTTTTCACACTATTTTGCTTGCTTTGTGTATAGAAAAATAAAAGCAGAATAAGGCTTCACTTAACGTTGTCTTTGTTGCTGTTTTGTGCTTTTGATCGATAAGAGAACAAGGTTCAAAGTGACTACCCGTATCAAATACCTAAAATTGTGTCATTAGCTTTTGAAGCATTCTAAGAATGAACATTTCAGACGAAATTTTCATTTACTAACTTAGTTTGCTAACTTTGTGGACTAACCATATCTGTCGTCCATTCCAAGATGTCACGAACACGAAACAAAGCGTAACATGCAAAAATGGTATTCGTTTCGACGAAGAGAGCTTGCCGACTTACCATATTTACGTGAACCACTTGCACATATTGCGTGAGTCAGGCAGTGTTGCTGCTCGTTCATTTCTGGCAAAAATTTTGTAGTGAATAAAAAATCAAACCAAAGAACAAGCAAGAATTGCTCGTGCATTTCAAATCCAAACAATTTTCACAACCCACAGGAATTCTCCCACATTCATTATACAACAAAATGTCTCTAAAGCGTAGCAACGAAACATTTACATTAAGAAGACACGATATTAAATTGGCTTCTTTATAGCATCTCAACAATCTAAATATTCCTTACCTTTTAGGAGACATTGAAACGTGAGGGGTGTGTCATCAGTTGGACGTATGTTCCTCATAGGCAAACCTGGAATTGGTAAAACTTCGTCCAATTTTTTAGAAAAATATTGGCACGTCTTTGTGTAAACACCATAGTGATTAGAAGTTCTATAGGGTTTTCTATGGGCTTCAGAGGAATCAACCGATTGGGCTCTGCTTTCATCTTTTTGCGATGTTTAAAACTTGCGCATTTCTGTATTTAAGTAATTTCACTCCACAGGTGAAATAAGCAAGGAATCAATCACCGATTTTAACAGAAAATCGATTTCACGTAAAACTACGCACCATCAGTCCTTACATCTGCAAGTGATGCTAACAGGTGAAACGTTGAAAGGCTGAAGCAAGGTCAGAGAATGTAAACAAACTCATGACTGTAGTGTAACATAGCACAACACCAACTACGACAATTAAAACTGGAGATATTTGGAAATTTCGTCTTACTCAACTGAAAGTATACACTGCAACTTCAAAGTTTACTGCAAAAAGTTCAAAAGTTTGAACTAAATAAAACTCAACGCAAACTACAAAGATTTACAAACTGGAATACTTCGTTCCCAAAATAATGCAGCTACTGCCAAACGGTGCTTCCAATTTAGCTTGAAACAACACGTTTATGAATCAGCATAACTGCAGAATGCGTAAGCTAAGCTAGCATTTAGAAACGATGGCAACCAATCTTCGGCGGGCGCATTTGAAATGCTGTGACTGACGAGAACCAAACTCCAGCACGCCAGTCGCGTTAATTAAAACACATCACTAGTCAGTGTTGAGAAAATTTTTATCTCACGCGGGGTAGGATCATGCTGTGAATATTAATTTGTGCGCCAAGCTGGTTGTACCATTTATATTTGTAGATATTCAAGTAGTGAAAATTTGGTTGTTCAACAAAAGTGACGATATAAGCTTCATGTATAGGTGGTTTGTTTGAGTTACCATGAAACAAGGCATAGTGCTGCTACAAAGCCACTTGCTCGTTTTTGTCATTTTCGCAATTAGGTTTGTTTGAATTACTGCGGTGCGCTGATCACCTCTTGGGAAATTTATTCTTGGTTTGTCCGACATACTGTTCATGACACAGCACATAAGTCGCTATGTAATTACCATAGTTTGCGCATATCAAGTTTTGGTTCAGCGGAAAGTTTTTGTTTTGCTCATTATTTGTGAAACACGAGGTACAATTTATTTGTTGTGTTTCCCATAGCAGCCACAAGGTGCACAGTGGCCGCGAGGTCTTTACTCACCCTTGACAGGCTCTCTCGTCTTGCTTGAAGCAAGGTGTTTGTAGTTTGTTAGTAGATGTATTTGCCCAATTGTCTTAGGTCTTTTGTAGGTTGTCATTGCCTTCGGATTTAACTTTTTTCTTTCTCTGTTAGAGTTATCAGATGGGGGAAAGATGTAGCCCAAACTTGTGGGTCATCTTTTTTGTCGGCTTTTGAAGGGCGTAATCTTTCTTTCCAATTTGATGCCATTGCTATCATGTCATTAGTCATGTCCAAAGGAAAGTATGAGCGGATCGCTTTTTCTTTAAGTCGATGTAAGCTGCTGAGGTAGCCTTCTTTCCTTACGTTAAGACGCCTCAATCATATTGCTTGTCCAAATGAGACTGACTTTTAATGTTGACTTTGGACGGTGTGATTTCCCGTCAACGAACTGCCTTCCCTCTGCTGTGGGTTTTATGAAGTCTTTGGTAACAAATCCAAAATCATCAACAGCACTGCAGTTATGCAGAGATTAACATCTAGGAATTCAACTTCGCCCTTCTGATCGGCTGTGCAAGCTTGGCGAAACGTTAGTTCCAAACCATTGTTGGCAAATGCTGAAGTTAGTGCTTGTCGGATGCTTTCATTAGACAATTCTGATCTAGCTATCCAGATTATGTCCTCGAAAAATCTGCGGAAAAGCTCTGCCTCACGCAGCACCCCAGCAATTGGCTGTAGGATGTAATGTCCAGCAGTGTTTGCCATGTGAAAAAGTAGTTGTCACCGGTTATAATTCCGTTTGTTTGGGTATATAACTGGTCTCCATATTGGGTGACAAAGTTGTTCAGGCAAATTTTGTTCAATTCAATAATGACTTCTCGGGCCTTGTTGTTGAATTTGGAAAGTTTCTCCATTGCACATTCCAGGGCTTTTGTTGCCGNATCTCTGCACAAGCTTGGGTAAAGTGCTTTTACATCTGCCGCCACAATGTAAAACACAGGTTTTTGCTGTCCAATTTTTCGGGCTTTGTTTAGGCGGTTTTTCCAATTGAGCAGGTCTACGATATATTTGCGGTGTCTTGGCAAAATTCATCTGGGCAGTTCCTGCAAAAGTCTGTACTTATAGGTTTAAGAACTAATTATAGAAAAGCAGTAATGCGTGAGGTGCTTATGTTCTCAGCAGATTGCAACAAGCGCACAAGTGTGTCTTTGATATCCACGTTCAATAAATTATCTGGGGTCATCTTGTGTGTTTTGAAAAGCGGGTAAGCGTAAGCCGGTGTATTGCAACAAAAAAACTTTGCCAATGCACCGTTGATCTTGCGGTACGAGTTGCTTTAGCATTTCATTCCAATTACGTGCAGCAACAGTTCTTTATTCACTGCACCCATATCATGGATTTTGACAATAAGGTCGTTGCATTCTTTTCTAACTTTTTCATGGTAAGTGTCGCATCTTTCTACAGATACGTCCATTTTTCCAAACTGCTGCTGCTCTTTGGTCATAATGGCGTCTTAATCTTTGCAATAAAGGATCATAATTTTCCCATCCTTATCGGCTCGGCAGATCACAGTTTTCCTTTCTTCTGTTAGTTTAGTAAGTTTGCATAGACATTTTTTTGTTCTTTCGGCAGATGATTGCGAAAATGACAAAACGAGGAAGTGGCCTTGTCGCAGCACCATGCTTTGTCATGGTAACGTACACAAACCACCTATACATGAAGCTTACATCGTCACTTTTGTTGAACAACCAAATTTTCACTCCTTGAATATCTACAAAGATAAATGGTACAACCAGCTTGACGCAAAAATTAAAGTTTCTTGTTTCGCTTCTGGACTGAGCGCCGATGTGTTTTGATTATATAGCTTCGGGCGTGCTGGAGTTTGGTTCTCGTCAGTCACAGCATTTCAAATGCGCCCGCTGAGGTTTGGTTNCCATCGTTACTAAATNCCAGCTTACCTTACGCATTCTGCAGTTATGCTGATTCATAGACGTGTTGTTTTAGGCTAAATTGGAAGCACCGTTTGGCAGTAGTTGCATTCTTTTGGGAACGAAGTATTCCAGTTTGTAAATCTTTGTAGTTTGCGCTGAGTTTTATTTAGTTTATGCTTTTGGACTTTTGCAGCAAATTTTGAAGTTGCAGTGAATACTTTCAGTTGAGTAAGACGAAATTTCCAGTTAATTCCAGTTTTAATTGTTGTAGTTGGTGTTGTGCTATGTTACACTACAGTCTTGAGTTTGTTTGCATTCTCTGACCTTGCTTTAGCCTTTCAACGTTTCACCTGTTAGCATCACTTGCAGATGTAAGGACTGATGGTGCGCAGTTTTACGTGAAATCGATTTCCTATTAAAATTGGTGATTGATTCCTTGCTTATTTCACCTGTGGAGTGAAATTACTTGAAAACACCATACCATGTATTTCATGAATTGCTCATTTTAAAGTTGCTGGCCAGTGCTCAAAAGAAAAGTGAATTTTTCCTTATTAGTCATCAACCTTTGTAAATTTTGCTGTAATGGTTAAAATTGAAACAAAGCACTGCAAGGCTTTTATAAAACGCAGAACATTTTCTGTTTGCTTTAATAAATTTTGTTGTTAGTACGAGGTGAGCAGAACAATGAGACCCACTGCTAGAAAATTAATAATTGGGGCCAACGATAAAGTGAATGTTGAAACAAATTTATATGTATGTTTAGACTACCTGTAAATCCATTAGAAGAACCAAGTACGTTTTCTTTAGAAACAGTAAACATATAAATAGGACTTATCAAAACTATTCAGCTCCTCATTTCCTCCATTATGAAAGAAACAGTTTGCTTTACTGAGATCTTTGTTTTTTACACAAATGCAAAAACGTTTTTCACAAAAATAAATTGCTGAAAGTCATACATTTTGCTGATGCAGAAAAAATCTTTTAATTTAGGATTTTTCTTTGCTATGAAAGCATCTAAGTTCAGCATGTTGCAAATAGCATCAAAAGTGCTGTCTCGTACTGCTCCACATGGACATGCGTTTAGATATTTTCTATAACAGGTGCCCTTGACACGGGGTCCGTCAACCCCTCAGAGGTCAATGTATGTTTTTCAGGGGGTCCACAAACCAAAATCCAAGCAAGAATATCTGCTAGTTTTGATCTGACCGTTTGGGCCATTATTCAGCTTAATCGCACCACAATTGTTGTCTGACATGCACCTCTAGGCGTAACTAGGTAATTCCAGTACTATCATTATGATGTAATACTGTAGTTCACACTGTCCACGGAATTTTCTGCTAAACCTTTGCACCTACATAAACGCGAATAAAAGTCTTATGTATTCGTTCATGTGTAGGCCGTCTATTTTTTTATTCATTGTTTAAGTAGTTGTTATAAAAGCAGAAAAACGTGACGAAAATCCTGATATGTTAAGTGCCGCTGGCATATGTCTTATAGTTGGAAATAATTACTTCCACCTAACAAATGTTTCATTCTTTTCACAATGGAATATTAGATTTTTTCATAGCATGACTTTGTTAGGTCTTGCTTTAGTGTTTCATCATTTCACCTGTAAGATTTTGCTTGCAGTTTGCAGGATTGAAAATGCGTAATTGACGCGAAATCGATTTCTATGTAATACACTTTGAGAGCAGATTTAGCTGCTTTTTCCTTGTGGCATAAACTGTCGCTTAAATGTTGATGCGTGCAGTCAGAATCATCGGATATTTATGAAAGCACATCATGGCAGGTTGATTCCTTGAAAGCCTTACTTCGTTTTCAATCTTCACTGTGAAAGCTTGGGTTACAGTGCATTATTTGTTTTTTTCCGAACCAGAAAGTAATGATGATCGTGTGCAATGGCCTGACGTTATAGACCAGTGTTTCTGAAAAATTTCTCTCACGGACCCCCCAGTAATATATTCATTTTTTGTGACCACCAGGATATTCTAAATTAAAGCACAACTTTCTGCGAAACTACAGAACTAAGTTCTGGCACAAAAGATTTTATTAATTTGCACAGTCAACTTCATCAAATACTGCCGGCAAGTCGGTATATTTCACTGTAACCATCTCAATTACTACATTTTTGGAATATCTCTGTATTTGCAAATCGTTTTCGCGCTAGATATAAGCCAAGGGGTAGTTCCAAACGTGAAAAAATTAGATAAAGGATTGACCTGTCTAGTTTTTGTGTATTTTAAGACTGTTTGCCAGGGAAAGCGGGACGAAACACTTTTCAAGTAGCAAAATTTCTTAACAGATTTCAACAACCCAGTTGGACTTAAATAACTCGCCAGGCGATTGAGCTCGAGAGCTGTTCAAACCTCTACGGATTCAGCGAGTCTTAAAATGCAGATTAAAAACAAAACTTTTTTCGTTTTGGATTTGAGGATTTCTAAGTGTGATGTCACAAGTGGGGGTGTTTTTGTGTTTTTTTGGCCAAATTCACCTGGCCCTGGGCGTCAACCCAATAAGCCATTATTTTGGCTCAAGATTTTTTGGAAACTAGGCCAAAATCTGCGTCTTTAGAGCCTTTGAATGGCTTTCTAGCATATCTGTAGCCAGCATTATGGATAAAAAAACAAAAATTGGTGAAAATTTCAGCACCCACAAACCCCAAGCGAGGCTGGATTACACCTCTTTTCTAAATGGTCATCACTCGCCAGCAGATCGAGCTAGAGAGCTGTTCAAACCCGCTCTAAATAGGGAAAAACTTGTGGTTTAGACTGAAAGATATTTTTGAATGTGGGTTTTTTGCCTTTTTGGCCATCAACACAGGATGTTTTGACATGTTTTGACAGGTCTGTAAATCATTGGATGACGTCAACGTCACGTGGCAGTTCAAAAATCTAACCGATGTTGTGGCGCGAAACTTCACTGGTTTTAAATGGATTCTAGGCTATAGTACGAGCCTTTAGAGGGTTTGATTGGCATTCTAGCGTTTCTGATTGATAACTTATTGGGAAAAACGATGAAATTTTAATTAGGGAAATACCCTAGGGAAGTCCTGAAATATTTGGAATTTTTGGCATAACTTTTGAACCAGAAACGCTAGAAACTCTATCAAGGGCTCTAAAGACTCGTATTTTAGCCTAGAATCCAATAAAACTTTGAGACACAATATTGGCTTGTTGGATCGGCGATGACGTCATAAAAATAAAGGCAAAACATACCCCACTCATGACATCCTCAACCAAAAACCCCAAGTGAAAATCTTAAAACACTTTTTTTTCATTCTGAAACACACGTCTTCACGTGTCTTTACAGGGTTCGAATTGCTCTCTAGATCAATCTGTTGCCGAGTTATGGCTGGCCAAAGTTTGGCCCGAAATGGCAAATTATACCTTTTTGAAACTTCTTGACTTTTGTCAAAACAGGGCTTTTCAGCCATAACTCTGCCTCCAGACATGGTAGAAAGTCAGACAAAGGCTCTAAAGACGCGGATTTTAGCCTAGTTTCCAAAAAAAACTTAAGCCAAAATCATGGCTCATCGGGTTGGCGCCCAGTACCAGGTAAATTCGCCAAAAATACAAAAACATGCCCTCACTCTGACGTCACTTTCAGAAAAGCCAAAACCCAAAACGAAAAAACTTTTTTACCCTGCGGTTTAAGACTTGCTGAATCCGTAGAGGGTTTGAATAGCTCTCTAGCTCAAGCAGGTGGCAAATCATGGCGTTGCAAACTATTCAAAAATTGCAAAAAATGTGGCCAACCCGGACTGATAGGGTTAAAAGGTGGATGTTTGTTGACAAAATTTTTGATTTTTCCAGTCGGTAGTTTTTGGAACTCTTCAATACCACGTTCTACGTCTAATTCGCCAAATTAGTTGTGATTACTAGGGCAACCAATTTTTTGACATATAAACTTAAAATTTTGACTTTATAATTTACAAAATTTGACTTTGTTTTGACCTATGAATTTTCTGCGTTTGGAACTGCAAAATAATTCAGCCTTAGGTGTTGAGGTTAATCCCGAAGCATATTCATGCCCTATGCTTCGAAATTTTAAAATATTTGGTTGTTTAACTTTGGAGATGGTATATTGATAAGTACATAAACAACTACAGCAGAGTCAAACCTGAGATCATAAAGTTGAAACGTTATATGCATAATGGATTGAGCATTTACCAAACCAAGGCTTGTAAGACCACGTTTCTTGCCTTACCATGCCTATCCTACACACTATTCAATCGTCCAGTAGTGGCAAAACATTATTATTATGCCTGAAGTCGCAACAAACCCACTATTAATACAGAATTACCAGTAAACTTGCAAAAGCATATCAATATATGTTGTTGTAGTTTCAATAAAGTGTCGATCAAGAGAAAAAAAGCTCTGCTGCAAGAAAATTTTGACCTAACGATAAATTTTGAGCTAATGATAAATTTCGACTTTTTTTTGACCTAATAACTTAGGCATCCCTCATGGTATGAACGTGAAATTTGGTTTGTGGACGTTTCAAAAACTTTCAAAACGGCAGACAAATTTTGACTTTATTGATTTTTGGATTGACTTTATTGATTTTTGGATGCCCTACTACTGTCTACACATGGACAAAAATACAACCTGATCTCTTTCTACCCAAACGTATGCCAAGAAAAGTCGTCTTACAAAATTTAAGTAAACAATGTTTGAAGAAGTGTTTTTGAAAAACCAGGGATTGAAATTTTTTGCTGCTTTCGGAGACACAAAAATGGTATGCATTAGGGCATGCGTAAAATTTTTAACATTCATTATAGCCACGTGTTCAATGCACTCTTCAACTTTGAAAGTTTGTTTAAATTTCTAATTGCGGTGGGTCATGTCATCTGTCATATTGTTCGTTTTGCAAGGCGCATGTCCATTTAATAAGTTACCTTGAAAGACTGTAATTGATTATAAGTTACTGTTGGAGTTATATCTGTTCGTTAAGTATATGAATATTGCTTTATCGCAATATTATTGACTGCGAACTTGATGTTGTTCATATTCAAAGCCACAACGGCTGATGGCAAATGTGAGGCTCATATTTTTGGACGTTGGCCGAAAAATATCAGTAATTGGAATGAAACTGTGACAGCAATGTGGTAAATAATTTTAGCAGAAAATCAATTTTGGAAGTATACTACACATCGTCCAAACTTAGACGCCCAACTCAGATCGTGCATAAGCAAGGCACAACTTACTTCCAAAATACTTGTGAGTTGTGACATTTCCAGCGCTGTTTATACAGAAAGACAGAAAGAAAATTCTCATTATAAATTAGTGCGAACCGCGTTTTTTCCAAATGCATTTTTAAGGTAATAGTGACTTTTTATGCTTGTTTCCAGTCAATATATCCCAAACTGCAGAGCTATTACCGATTCTACTTTGAAAATACTGAACAAAGAGGAACAAAAAAGTAAAAATATCACCTTAACACATGAGTCCCAGGATTTGCCCGCATTGGGATGTCATAATTCGGTACTAGATAGAGAGCTATTCAAACTCTCTAAAGTTGCTGAACGTCTTGTACTTTCGATTAAAAAAGATTAGTAAGCATTGGATTTGAGCATTTTTGTGGGTGTCTCAACATTAGGGGTATATTTAGGCCTTTTTTGGCTTAAGTCATCGGGCCATGCTCCCCAACCGCAAGAGTGAGCCTTTTGTTGCTTTTTTTCAAAAAACTAGGCAAAAATTTGCAACTCTAGAGACTTTGATTGACGTTGTAGCGTTTGTTTTGGAAGTTATGGCTTCAAAACCACAAATTGTAGAATAATTAATCCCCTCAGTTATTAATTAATTATTTAATTGATTTTTTGTGTGGTATTCAGACAACAATATGTCAACTACAAATGCTAGAAGGTCAATCAAGGGCTGAAGATGCGGATTTTGGCCTTGTTTTTTAACAAAAAACAAAAAACGTCCTCTTGCAGATGACACCCAGAGCCAGATGAAGTGGGCCAAAAGGGCATGAACCTATCCTCATCATAACGACATTCACACAAACTCAAAACCGAAATTTCCCAAATCTTTTTTTATTGAAAGTACAAGTCTTTCCGCATTTTTTGGGGATTTGAACAGCTCTCTGTCTCAATCTGCTGGCGAGTTATGGTCGAATGTGATGGTGCTATTTTGCGCCAAAGTTTTGGCGCACGTGGGACTTAAAGGGTTTCAAGCTAGTATGCATGCAGACAGGGTAAAAAAGACTAGCAAAAGTTCGTAAAATAAATCAAAAGATGCAATTTGCTTCAGATCTTTCGTGGTTTGCAATTTTTCTATTTGGGCAAGGTAAATTTCTTATCTTGAAAAATGTGATCCTTATCTCAAAGCAGGTGAACACTGCGAAAGTGACTTCGTTAGTCTAATTTTCAGCACATTTATATCATCACAAAAATGTACCTGTTTTACAATTATTTCAAACATAGGCCTATGCATGTGGCATGCATTTCGTACACACAAGCTTTTTCACTTCAAACCTTGAGAAGCTCGTATTTGAGAATAAAATGAGAAATTCAGTCACACAAGATATTACTAGGAAACTCTTGAAGGCTTCGCAAACTTTGGAAATGTTGAACACATTGACGTTAAAGACAAATTCAAACTATTTGTTTGGAGGAAACTGTACCTGCCGTGCGGTGTTCACATATCAGGATAGAACACATCACCGCTGACAAAATTCTGCAAAACCCTCGCATCTTGTTCAACACTAACTCCTTTGTTTCAACTCCAGATCCCATTTGCCTGCTGAGGATAACAGTTGAGTGCCACAGTATTTACTGAAGGTCTTACCCTTTCAGAACAACTATACTAGATAGCTGGTAAATGCATACGTTGTTACTTTGCAGGGAATGTGCAAAAAATTTTAATTACGCATTGCAGTTACGAACCCAACAAGACACAATCAAGTTGTAGCTACAGGAAAAAATATATTGTGTCAACAATCCTCGTAGAGAGATTATATACGCATCAGGAATCTATACAATGATATTTTCGTAATAGGAGATGAGCTTCTGTAAAAAACAGTCCACAAATCGAACTTTCGGCTTGTTTTTCCTTGGACCTCAGTTTAAAATCGTGTTTTGTCATAATCAATGACCCATTCTAGCAGATATGACTGTTTGTTAACAGTCACTTCCACGAATATCTATTTTATGGAAAACCTTCGGTGACTCAAAAACAATGGCACAGGTATGCTATCTGTCCAAACATGGGTTCCTAATTTCTTATCTTGCGACCCTTTCTCCAATGTCTACACGTTTCATGCGACCCTATGCAATCGATATTCCTATCTATTGTTTACATAACGTAGGCTATATCTGAGAATAAGGACTTTTACAAAGACCTAGTGTTGTGTTTTTCACTGCAAAGATGAGCATTGGACTGGACTTGGATAGGACTAGACCCGGACTATAATGAATTTTGTTGATTTTAGATTGGATCCGGACTGTAAAATGCTTCACAATTTAGGATCGGGACCGGATTTGGACTGAGTTAATGGAGAAGAAATGCGTAATTTTTGTCATTAAAAAGTTGTATGTAGTTATATGTTTGGACTTTATTTGGACTTGGATTTCAAATTTCTTAAACTTTTTGGACTATGGTTAGACTTGGACTGAGTTTTAAAAATTCAGGACAGGATTCGGATAGCAAAATATGACAGTCCGCTCATCTCTGGTTCACTGCAAAAACCTTATCTCTGTAAAGTCAACAACCAAATTCAGCGCTATGATTGCTGGCTTTATCAGGAGTCTCGTAAAGTAGTGCGTGCTTTGTCAGGCACATTTAGAAATCTTTAATTTTCCTATTCGATGTCATTTACAGTCTGCTATTTCGTGTTGATATCTGAACTTTCCATGCATATCTAGACTATGAAATATGTAGGTGTGAATCAACCTCACTTAAAAGTTGAAACTTCAGACTAGACACGAAAACAAAACACAGAAGTACCGAAATAATCTGAAAGAAGTGTAACGAAATGATATATCAGCGTGCACCCAAGTCAGTCAGGCAAGAAAGGTTCATGGATGGCTCACAAAGAAAGATTCTGAATCTTGGCTCATATGCGATATAGTTGCATAATCAGGTTGTCTTCCAAATGAGCATCGGCATAAGCATACGGCATTGCGATGCAGGAGATGCGGTAGCATGCCCAAAGATAGGTAAAAAATATCAATATTTGGGCCAATTAAGACAGATCCATTCACATTTCAGTTAACTGGACAGAGGTGGGCAACCGCTACTTTATAAATAGCGTCGCTACCGCTATTTGTTAAATTCAATCGCGGCGCTATCGCACCCGTTCCTGAAAAAAAATAGTACCGAGCTATCGCTACCGCGATTCGCTACCGCTCCTTTAGGTGCACTTTAAAAAAAATTTTGGTCTTGTTTTACAGATGTAGGATCAATTTTGAAAACCTAACCTTGAAATATTTTTTTTGTAAGAAATTGTTAAATAAAAACGTGATCTTAAAAAAATAGTCATTGAACAGTTATGATATAGGAAAAATTATTTTACAGTACATCCACATATAAATGATACACAGACTGCAGAAACGCCGAAATATAGTGCATTTAGCTTTGTGAGTCGATTGTTGTAGGCTAGCAATCGCCTTTATCAATGCAAGTTTGGTGTTGTGTGTACAATAAGAGAACGGTCAAGCAACAAAAGATCAAAACTGTTTGTCACATAGTTTAATGCGCGTGTAAATTGAATTAGGCCCGCAACCAGGGTGGGGGATAAACCGGGCAATCAAAGCCTCCCACGAAATTTTTATACATTATTTTAGGTTTTCAAAAAAATGTTATGTTGATCTATGCTTCATGTGAAACCCCTGAACAAATTACCGACTACTTGCATTTTAAACTGAGGTACTTGTTTCTGCATGGTTTAATGTATTCGCGATATTAGTTTTGTGCAGAACGTAGTTTATATAGCCTGCGTGCAAAGTATGATTTTTTAGATATTCGAGAACGAATTGACCAACCACCATTTCCTTAACATTCCAGCTTTTGAAAGTGCAACTTTAGTGTTCAGTGCATCAATTTCAAAGGTGTGCAATGCGCATTAAGCATACGGCATCAGCTCTAAAAAAATAAACCTTCGAACATCAACAATCGAAAGCTCTCGATTTGCTGCAAAAGCTCGCAAGGAATCTGCCAACGGGTCTGCTTTTATCTTTTTGCGATGATTTAAACTTGCACATATTTGTAGGCCTATTGAAGTTACGGGTCCCCACAAAGGTGACAAGCAAGCGAATCAGTCAAGCTAATTATTTTTTATAGGACATCGATTTCACGTACCACTACNCATCCACAGTACTGAAATCATATTCATATAAAATATCCTATCATAAATTTCTTTCATTCCATTATAAAATTAAGTTTCCCTGTCAGGACATTCAATGCCCATACGCACTCTTTTGCAATATCTGAACAACATTTGCATGAAAATATGCAAAAAAACACGAAGAACCACACAGCATGTATTTAACAACGGAGGAATATCAGAGCCAGTTGGTCAGAAAACAGTTCTTTTTCTTATGCGAAGTTGTAGTATCCAAAGTTTAGTGTTACATTCGGAAAACGATCACATGCAAAAATCGACATCGTGTGATTTGCGGCTTAGCACGTGGAGGTGAATAAA
>JGI24021J15306_10005495_pt1 | contig 15082 bp, 10 predicted proteins | sample Ectturendosymbi1_FD_15306 | JGI IMG/M metagenome (IMG submission 15306)
GCAACAAATTTTACGACAGAAACCAAACGTTGCAGGCAGAGGTGATTACCAATATTGTTCGCATTGATTGACCTGGCTGGCTAGTTCTGTGTCAATTCTTCAAAGCGATTAATTAGATCTGCTACTAAATGTAATCGTGGCGTCTATATGTTCCACTGAATGCTCGCGGCTCCTCAGGCGCTCAAGGGCTTACTTCCAGTCGAAGATTCCTTTTCTAATGAGGAAATGCGCACCTTTAGTCGTATCCACGCACATCAGTCTGCAAGTGAAACATTTAACACCGCGTTTGTGAAGGAGAAAAACAAAGCCAGCTTCTGTTAATTACTTCGCCATGTGGTTCTGGCCACGAATAAGACTTGTGGTACATTTCCGTGAAAAGTTTCTGTCGTTTCTGTGTTGTGGAACATCATGTTTTCAAAATGACTTTTCATCACAATGTCAAAAAGAACCTGTTTCATATTTCAACCAATATTCCCACATTTTTTCCGGTATATTTGCTGGCCAGAGGGCCCAGAGACCGCTCAGAGAATTTCCAAAAAAAAAAACGTTTCAGAACAACAGTTGGCTTGTGGATAGACATGGAGCATGAATGCGAAGCTGGGTATATTTGAAACATCCTTGGCAAGCTAGTGTAAAGTGATAGCCACCTGGTTACGCTGTGAGCAATGTTTTTGGTACACAACATCCACAAGTCACAATAGTCATTACACTCTCTTTTGCGAACTTTGTAAATGCAATCACACGTAATTCACTCAGCTTCAAAATCATTTAGTCCTTTTCTGAAAAAGGAATGCTTCTGACGATTTTCTTCATTTTTTAGCATTACTGATTAGCTTTCATTACTACAAAGTACTTCACCAGCAATGCACAATACACTGATCATCGTATCACGGTTCATCAGCAAAGCTAGTACAGTTGCCTACCTATAATGGAGTCAGAAGTGTGTTATGGAAAATTTCATCCATAACATGTCTGCTAAAGAAAGAACATAAAATATGAAGCGAGAAGAGAAGAAATTGTTGTTTGGCAGTGACAAAAACTGAACATTAAAAAAGACAACATCAGAACAAAACTTGAGTGCATGATTAAATGAGTGTGTACATACAAGTAACGCCAATGAAAATGTTTAATGATGCGATTATTGTGTAGGAAGTAAGATGAATAACTTAAATAATTTAATGTCATTAAGTAATGCGTGTGCAGCTAACAAAAATATAATTGGTGATGTGCTAGCCTTTGAACCAGACAAGCACCACTCAGCAATTTTTCTTAAAGTGATGCGATGGCTGAAACAATCGGTGCAAATGCAGCAATGCATTGACCAAAGCCAAATGGAAACGCGTATTCAGACTGACTTGGGCGTTTGTGTACTGATTACCAAGGAGAGCTGCATAATAAGTGACGTAGAAAGAGTAAAAAGAAATTAATGTTTATGTTTGCATTACAGGTGTAAAGTTGTATAAATGGCGGAACTTCATTATATAGAAACGCCTGTGTCAACCAACAGTATTGCGGATGTGATTAATGATCCAAAAAGCGCTTACGTAGATCGACAAGAATACCGCATGCAGAAATCCTACACCATAGCTACTCTTGACCTAGAAACGTCGCTGGTTAGCATATTGACTATACGTATGGGGAAAAGACGAAGCGTCAGAAACTTGCTGAATGGTTTCGGAGCCCGACAATGGTGTGCATTTTCGGCCTTGCTTGCAAAGCTACACGTTACTGAAGTTATTGCTTTGTTACATAACTGGATCCTCAGAGTAATACAGCACGGCGAAACTGTAACCTATCGAATTCTAGAAGACTACAATGATGATGTGTATCAGCTTTCGCTTGCTTCACGCAAAGGTGGCTTGTACGTGGAAAGGATTCGGAAGCGACACGATCTGAAAAACAAAGTGCTTTATTACTGGCAAGAAAACACTACCTTCGCAACTTTGAACCGAGAAAAAATTGAAAGAAGTATGCGAGATGCGGACCGTTTTAATGCATCACAAGAATCAGAACAATTGTCAGAAGAAGAACAAGCCAGTCAACAATGTATTACTAGGCACGGTGAAAGGAGACGGCTCGTGCCATATGTTGTTGAAAAAATTGAACACTTATGAGACTGACTAGTGTTGAAATGCTATTTTGTGTCGTTGTTACATTATGTATGTTTACTGTATGTAATCAGGAAAGTGACCATCTCATAAACAAATGAAAAGCCAAAGGGAGAAAATTCGAAAATAATCAAAAGACATTTTCGCTTTGTTAAGAACAGGGGCGTTAACTTGAGAAGAAAGTATGGCCTGAACAAAGAAAGAAATCACATGATTGCAATGCACCAATAAAACGTTTACAAGTTGAAAACGAATAAAAAAAAGAAGTCATGTGTTAAACATCACGTGAATAATGCTGAACAGAAAAAGGTAGACAAAGGTTGCGCAAGATCCTTGGGCGAGAAAAAAGACATGCAGCAAAACATGGCGTGATGTTCGCGTGCACAAATGAACGCACACATGCGAAGGGAATGATGCAAGTGCGACTTCCTATTCGAAGGGCCAGACCTTGCGAAATGTGCATGTTACTTAGCAACTAAATCACACCACCACGATGTCATCAAAGAATAAACGAACTTCGTCAGACAAAAACACCTAACGAACGTGGGTTTGATTGCCAAAAGCACACGGCAATAAGCGGTGGTGTAAGTCGATGGGTAAAAGAAAGAAACCAAGAAATGAAAAGGAGAAGCGGGTGCAAATCCAAATTGGACGGTTTTGACGAGATCTTTCATAAAAGAATCAAGGCAGGTCACACTATAAATTACGGAGCACGCGACCCGCCAGCGTGATTTGATTTTGGACATTTAAGGTGAAAGCGACATGCTGCCAGTTTGGGCAAGATAAAGTTTTAACTTTATGCGAGCAAAACTCTGTTAAAATTAATTATGAACAACGAAATAGAGTTTGAACTTGAAACTGAATACGAAATCTTAAGAGAAATTGTCATGCTTTTGGATGAAATGATTTTAAATGGGACTGTAATTTTCTTGGATGATCTTGTTTTGAATGAGATTGTTATTTACCTGAAGGGACTTGTAAGTGAGCTTGTATTACTGTTTCTAGTGTTATAATATTGTGCAAGACCTAATGTTAAATGAGTTAAATATGGCGATATATGTATAACAGTCAAACTTTGGCATGTTTCATTGTATGTTTCGTGGTAAATGTAAATGATGATTGTATACGTTGGATTATGAGAGTGCAATAATGATAAAGTAATGCGTAAATTCACTCGGGGATTCCAGTGGCTGTCTTTAAAATAGCTGCTGTTAGTCTGCTGAGCTAGTGCTTTTTGTCAACAGAGAACAGAATTAAAACTATCGACGGCATGCTCTTCTGTCTACATCACGAGACAGTTAAGTACAAAGAACCCACAAACGGATATTTGAGAATTAGGAGTCATGAATCATAAGTGACTTTTTCTCAGATTTTGCATGCTCGGTTTCGTCAACGGGCAAACGAAAACCGGTCATCAAGTGCGTGCTCTAATGCCAAAGTCATTGAGATATTGAAAAAAGATTTACCACTGTTATGTAACGGTTAATGTGAAAGCATTCGCGCCTTTCCAGCCGAGAATTAACTAAAACCAAAATGTAGATTAATTAGACAACTTGCAAGCCCTCCCATAAACTAAGCTGCGCCACCAGCTCGTATCTTGTTGCAGTTGAGTACGAACTGCTTAGGCCTACTGCATGTAAATGCAATATATCATAGCCAGTAGCGTAGCTGACGGGGGCAGAGGGGCGAAACTGAACTTATATTTCGGTTTTAGCATTCTTTTCGTTTTCAGTACGTTACTGCTTTTATGTGTTTTTCGGATTATTTTCCAGTGATTTAGGTTTTAGTTCAGCCATTCAGATCCGGTTTAACCATCATTTCTCAAGTTTTTTGTGAATGTTGGCTAGTGGACCTCGTACAATAGCCAATGGGTCCCTTTTATCTAAGTTTACCACCGTGGCTCAAAATGTTAGTTACGCCAGTGATTATACCTATATAAAATAAGAAATGTAAAAAGGAGGATATTTTGACATTTTTGAATGTCCGCGGAGATTATTTCATTTCTCATGAAAAAAGTGGACATGTACTCCAAAAAGAGGACGTGTGGTAGCCCTACTTAACAATGCTACTCATATGCAACCTGTGCAAATCTAAATAAGGCAGACCCAAACTCTACCAGCAACGAGTAGAGACGTAAGCTAGTGCGTTCTACGTGGCTAACTTTGCATTCACTAGATTCAGGTACCTGACTGACCTTCAGGAAAACAATAAGCGTAATAGTTGTTTCGTCACAATATCAAACAATATTCAAGTGAAATCCTGCCGTCTGGACGACCGATATAATTCAATAGCGTCTACAAACAAACTTTCCTCGCTGATAAAAATGACTAAGTGGCACGCACAATTCGTACTGATGACTAAACACATAAACATGGTGGGGGGCCCTTTTCTGGTGGGGGGCCCTGGTCACCCCCTAAATCCGGCACTGGTCAGGGATGTGGTGCTTACAAAAAAGGTGTGGGAACACACCCAAAAATCTAGCCATTTTAAAACAGCTTCAAATTCGATTTAAAGCAAAACTTGAAAAAGGTGTGGGAACGCCGTTCCCACGCGTTCCGCCCCGCTGCACCCCTGTGAAATGCAAACTGTTAATTACGCATATATTTTACATAGTTATACGTTTAAAATCACACACATATATACTGTATATATATTTGTTCAACTATTTAGGATGTTAAATTCGTGTCTTTCAGATTCTGCATTGGTATTTGTTCCAAACTATTCTTGCTTGGACAGTGGTTCGTGGCTGTTTTGTCATTGTGACAAAAGTTGTCTTCGATAACTTTATAGATTCAGCAATGCTGGTTTCTCTTTGGTCTCAATGATATTTCTGTTAACATATATGTTGAGGCCGTGAGTGCCTGCGCAGATGGGGTGAAGTCAGCGGTTTCACAAGTAAGAAATTCCGCTTGACACATGAGCAGGGTTAGATTTGGAATTTTGTGTCTACGGAAAAAACGTCACTGGTTGTTTGCTTGACTTATATTTATGCGGAGTCAAACAGGAGTCGGATTGTTTGTTTCATGTTGGTACAGGATCCGTAGCGGATTCGGATTGAAAATTTGCGAAACAGAATATGATCCGGACTCAAAAAATCAGAGTCCGCACACCTCCTAAAGCGAAGTCGGAGTCTGAAATTGTGACTCCGTCCACCTCTATTTCTAGCCGCACTTTTTCTAATCGATGCAAGGTTGATGTATTATATAGCACTAACAATGACTTGTAGAGACTGGATTGAGGTTTTTCAAATCCAAATCCGATCCAACAATTTTGTTTCAAAATCCAATCCACATCCGTAAAGTGACAGTTTTAAAATCCAAAGCCACTTTTAAATCTAAAATCTTATCACTATTAATAGGCTACATGCAATCCAAATCAAAATTTAAAACAAAGAAGTGATTGCAACTAATTCAAGTTAAGTTCAAGTGAACTTCTGCTCCACTTTGGACTCATAGCACTGTAATAGCTGACTCTTCAAACACCTCTAATCACAATCAGCAGCAAATGCATTGAGAACCTCCGTAACAGAATGTAAGACAGTGGTTCTCAAACTGTGGTATGCGTACCACTAGTGGTACGCGAAGGCCTTCAAGGTGGTGCGCGAATAGTTCTACTTTCTATTTTTCTTCACAAAAATATATACGTATTCACAGCTATAATTTTTTTGTAGGGTTCTGTTAATATATTCCTGAATTTTTGTGTAGCCAACTTCCCTTCTTGGTTTCTAAAAATGGCCATTGTTATTTCTCAGTCATTTTGTTTAAGTTGCATTTGTGTCAAATCTGGTTTTCCAAACTTTTGATCGAATGATATTTGGCAGATTGAATTTTCCTGGAACAAGGTGGTACATGGTGACAGTGGCGTAACTGACAGGGGCAAGAGGGCGAGCCTCCCCCCTGGCAAGCTAAATGTAAAAACTGGGCCTCCTCCAGTTGACAGTTTGATATTTAGTATTCGTTAGGTTGTTGTTTTTTGAGTTTTTAAGGGTGTTTTCGTTCTTTTAGCTAGTATAGACATCCACGACATCCAGAGATTCACTATCATTTCTTAACTTTTTTCTGGGTTTTGACTAGTGAGCCCCCTTCAGCTAAGCTTTGCTAACCCTGGCTCAAACCTCTAGTTACGCCACTGCATGGTGACAGTAGGGACCCACAAATGGTACGCGATCAGAAAAATTTGTGAATCACTGGTGTGAGATATCAAAGCAGAAAGGCCAACAGGCACACCTCATACCGCACAAGCGGCTCATTAACACTTGACTACAAATATAAATAATGATGAACTGTGTTAAATGTTACTAACTAGCAGTCATGGAGTGCTTGAATCATCTCGAGACCCAGTGGCGGCTCGTGACTGTGAGGGTGCTGCAACTCCCCCAACAAAGATTTTATAAAGACTGAAAAGTATCAGGTTTTCCACAGCGGCGCGACCTGTTATGACGTATGACATATCTCTTCCTACGATCCAATTGTGAGATTTCCGTATATTACTATTATTGCAGTGATATCGTATGGGGTGAACGACTAGTGTGGCACTGGTATCTCTAAAGGTATCACATTAACCCAACGCAAGTAACAACTTTCAACTCGATATTTCCTGATACAACTGAAGTCTGCCCTGATCTCACACGCACAACATTGCCATCACGGCCATTCAGTGAAAAAGAATGTTTCTTTTACACCACGGTGGTTGTCTTAAAAACATCACATTTTACCAACTGCAATTGTCCCGGTCGCATTGACTCAGTATATCCAGAACAGAAACACCCGTAGGTGATCAGATCATATCACCATGGGAGCAATTTTGTTGTAAAATGTGGGGGAAAGCTTGGTGTGAAACAAATATAGTCATCGGGCCAACGAGCCGATGCAGAAGTGATGTTTTGTAAATACAGATTCCCAATCTTGTTTTGTAGAGGTGTTTTCAAAGCAACACTAATCACGCTTTGCTTTATCCTTATAGATGGTTTAACATGAAAACCCTTCACACAAAACGTGACAAACGTCACATTTAGTTTTTAAACCTCTCCAAATACGAAACCTAGGAGAAAAATATTGGGGGGGCAAGACATAGTATATCCCCACCGTCTACAAAAGTGGGGGGACACGTCCCCCGTGTCCCCCACCAAATTGCACCCGTGCATGTCACACATCCCTACTAGAGAAAAGAGTGCCTTATGTGGCGGCCTGAAGATGGCACCACTTGCAAAGAAATGATCACCGGTAGATGGTGCCCATAAGTAACAAGTCACTGATAGCCACCACAAGCGAATTATCGTAATTCACTCATCCTTACATACTGATAGTGCAACTTAGTAGCAGAGTGAACCAAGTGAGGGGTCTCTAATGTTGCTGGATGCTTTCCCAGTAGTGCCCCGAATTACCATCTTTCTCTTGTGCTTGCCTCAGTAGCACAAGGCGATGCAGATACCGGCAACCCCTATCACGTAGGACAAGGGTGTACAACCTTCTGCTATTGACGGCCGCAGTACTTTTATTTATATGAAGTATGGCCGCCAATCAGTTCGAGTTGTACTTATGAGATACGTTTCATCAAAAAATGGGTTTTATCCGGTATATATCATTTACTTGTGCCTAAAAGCATAATAAAATGTCAAAAATTTAACGAATTTATTAAAAGAAAAGTTTGCAAAGCAGATTTTCACACATTGTGTCGACTGATTTTCTTGCCTTGCATTTGTTTTGCTTCAATATACGCCAGCACGGCCGCCAAATCCTATATCTTAAGTTACATGTGGACGGCCGCAAATTTCATTATCGAAGGCCGCATGCAGCCGTACGGCCGCAGGTTGTGCACCGTTGACGTAGGACAACCAAATGTTATTCCTGGAAACATTAACACACCTATTTCATTTGACGTTACTCACTAAAAAATGATGCTGCTATCGATTACCATTTGCGCGAATTAATTTTCAATGATTAGGTGCAACCAGTCATACTCTAAGATTTGCTGGAACACTGGGTGCTACTACGTGCTTTACAATTTAATTGCAGGACAATATTTAAGTCAGAATTAATTTTGAGGTAAGAGTCTTTTTCAGAAGCCAACTTGACATTTGAACTCAACCCGAATTTCAGCTTGACTTTTAAAACCTGTTTCAATAATGACGCAATTCAAAACTGTAGGTCTATTCCAAAACGATATTCTACTGATAAAACATCAAGTCCAGCATATGCTCAAGGCCCATTTTGGATACAGCCCATACACTTTCTATTAACCCACCCAAAATCATCTTGCATTGCAAATCCGAACAACCCCACATACAACATCACTTCAGGGAGAATTTTCAACCTCTTGTGGTACTAAAGCCGGCAAACACATTAAAAATCACCATCTACCAACGAGATACAAAGGGACTACAGTATAGCTTACTGTAGCAGAAAAAATCTTGCGCAAACAGGCACGACGCCATGTCTATGCCATTCTTACTTTCTCAGAGTACTTTTCCGCTGTCTAGTACAAAAATACATAACAAATGTAATCAATGCACGTAAGCCTCATTACCAGTTTAATGCAATGTGTCACCTCACTTTGCATTGTGGTAGTAAAGCTTCAGAGCCTACAATTTAAGTACAATGCCTCTCACCAGCACCAGGACGAACAAAGTGATTCACAGTGTTGCCATCTCAGTTTCCCTAAAATAAACTAGATGAGCCTAAAAAAAGACTAGAATAAACCAAACTGAAGCAGAAATAAACTAAACACACCCAAAAATCAAAGCATAATAATGAAAGCATCTAAATTGGAACCTTATTCTACATAAACAGTCACAATTATCTACGTTACCACAACTTTCAGCAATATTATTTTCATTGTATACCAAATCAGTGCCAATAAAACTTCACATTGTCACCGCTTCTGGAATCTCAGTCATCATCATAACATGCTTTATAATATTGTCTCTTTTCAATCCAGTCCTGATATGCAAAATTGCATTTATCAGTTCTGCACTCATTCTGTTGTTCAATTTTAATATTACAACGTTTACTTGGCCGAATACTTGTTCCATTTCTGCATCACAGTGTGATATTTGCTACATAATATGCGTTGAGCAAAACCAGCCAGTTTTTCGTATTGGTTTTCTCCGATGGCACCTCCATACAAGCATACTTCAGCCCAATATGCTACTGTGTCAGTAACATTTCGCCAACGGACAATTATCAAATTCTGTTACTAGTATTCAATTTTTCCAATGAATTTACTTTCTTCACTTTCTATCCCCAATTTATCCAAAGACTAAATTAAAGGTCCCACAATGTTTCATTAGGCATTTGAAACAAACATCAATTACATTTCCTTCGTTACATTTGAATGAGTTGGTACCCTGAACTTTCTTAAATAGGCACAAGGTGAAATTGAGACATCGTTTGGATATCTCATGGATTCCTCGTCAGACTCAGAACAGACCATGTCTCTTATCAAAGTTTCAGTTTCTTAACCTAAATAAGGTCTTGCATTCAAAAAATCAACTACGTGACATATGAACGGTTGTGGAGTACTTGTTCTTGTTAGTACAATGATATGTTGGAACAAACTTGTTGCTAAAAACAAAACTGTACAAAAGCTTGTTTAAATTTTTTTAAAACGCCGAAACCAGACATACATCATTGCAGGGAACACAGTCGATGCCTGGCGTAATACATCTTTAAAAACAAACCAAAACATAAAAAAATAAACTATAAACCAAATAGCAAAAAAATAAACCAAATGATTGCAAAATAAACCAGATTTGGTTTTAAAAAGACTAAAATGGCAACACTGGTGATTCTGCTGCCTGTCACAGGTCACTGCACTTGCCAGCCTGGCGTTGCGGAAAACACAGCTCCAGTTCGCAGTTCCAGATTGGCTGTGCTTGATTGACATTCCACAACCCTTCCAATACTTTGTTATAGCGACACCGGCGCAGCAAGCGCTCACAGCTCCAGACCTTCGTAATTTTCAGTGTTTCCCATACAATACCAAACAGATGTCTAATATTTAGCTTTGAGCATAACGTTTTGGGAANGGAGGATACATTATCAACTCTTCTTGTTAATGCAAATTTTGATATCAAAGCAAAACACTAAACTGACCTAAAAACGAAATTCACCGTGAAACATAGGCCGTACTGCAGCTCGGCAGTGCCTGCATACGAGCCGCACTGCTGCGATGTGCCAATAATTTTGGTTTGACACGTAATGCGGTAAGTGCAATATCAGTTTTAGGTTCTAGTGCATTTTGTGTGCATGCATTGACTGTCTGTTGCTGTTTCATGGTTTTTGTTGTTGTTGATTTTTTGCTGCCGCGGTCTTTTCATTTTGCAGGGAAAGTGCGCCAAAAGGTCTCTTCTCCAACATCTGCAGCAGGCCGGTCCCCTTTTCTACGTTGCAGTGCGCATAACTTCTCAAGCGGCTGGCCTTTACGGAAGTTGGAAAACTGGCTTTTTCGTGGCACCAAAAAACGCACTGCTGGAGAGCAAACAGTTGTCTGCTTGGATGCGAAAGGGTTGTGGAAACACGGGCAGAGTTTCGTTTTAGCTGGGTTTACACTTTCGCTATCATGCTCAGCTCCTTGCGGAACTGGGCAAACCACGAAATATACTCGTTGCGACCCATTACTCTTCTTCAAAAATATAGCCCTATTACATTCCCAGTAAGTCTTCCATTAACTTTAAACCAAGATAAAATTTATAAAACTGTCGAGGGGTGCCCGACGAGACAACCGTTTAACAGTTTTTTTCGGTGTCCCAGCGCCTTAACTTTAATTTGCATGAAATTGTTTAATATTTGCGCCAATAAACTCAACTAAACTCGCCACGTAACTCGTCAGGATAGCGTGCTTGTCGTGAATCTCCAGTGGAAAAGCAATTCAGACAGCGATGTTCGAAACCCAAATAGAGCTCTTAAATTGTTATGCGTCAATGGATGCGAAAATATAGGAAATGTCTTTCTGAATCAGATTTTCTAAATAAATTTGTGTTCTGCGGTCGGGGTTAAAATTAGTTCATGCGGTCGGGGTTTAAATTTATGGTCGGGGTTAAAATTAGTTCCGGGGTTAAAATTAGTTCATTTCTGACAAAGTTTATGAACAACAACAAAAGACCGCTTGTTGCGGAGTCATTGATGTTGCAGATACCCGTAGCTGAACATACAGTAGAATTATTGCACATATATTTATTATTTCAACAGGCAACCCTTTTCGGAGTGAAACCCAAGCCTGTCTGAAACAACGCTACGCCAAAACTGTTTTGCAACCAGTGCAAAGCAGACCTTCGATGAGACCACCACCGTGCCAACAGTGTGTGTTGTGCCTACGTAAGCACTTCTTTTTCAGTTCTAGTTTAGTGCGAACGGATTCAGGACTGTTTATTTTGAAACCCGGAGCGTGCAGTTCACGCTAACGCTAAGCCAGACTTGCACGCACGCTACGAGGTAAAATGGTGTTGCGATGACTGACTGCCCACCGTTTTGAATCTTCTTCACGCGATCAAGCACATATTTGCCATAAAAAATCTCTGGCTGCTGACACAACGTCATAAATTTGCAGGTGCAAAGGCTATTTTCAGCAAAGACCGGAAGCTAAGAGTCTTCCCGTCTCGTACAATACCTAAGTGACCTTTTCATTTTCTGGAAAAATGTAAAGAAACAAACCAAGAGCTAGTGCTAGCGCTTCGTGACCCTTATTTTAACCGGAAAAGGGACGCGTTAATAAGTTTTTTTAGCGGTTAGCTTGCCGCCGTTTCGCTCGAAACCCAGAAAAGTGAAAGTGCGAAGTGATCTCTGTCGGAAATTACGTCGAATCCTGTCAGTAGGTAGTTATAAAATACTAAGGTTCACGCAATCCTTCAACCAGGACCTAAAGGGCGCCAGTGTTGCTCCACGCGTAGCTTGACGCTAGCAAGCGGTAAACGCACGTTCCTAGTAGCCGACGCTGCACTTCGTACGACACCTTTGCAGGTGCTAAAATCGTTTGCTAGCTATGATAAATTTCCACCACTTACATCAGACCAGGTTGCGGAAAGGGAACCCTCAAGAGGAGCAATGCCGTCTTGAAACACAGGCAGATAGTTACTGTAAGAAGGGAAGGCAGTTTAATCAAGCCGCCAAGAGACGAGGTTGACCCTTTGCTCTATTTCAAAACAGCACAATTCACTGGATCACCACGGCGCTGACGCAAAAGGATCAAATGGAATAAGTCATGTCTGTGACGCAGTCACCGTGTGCGTCATGCATCCACTTTCATGCTATAGTTTGCAACCAATATTTCGAATTGTTGCTTAACTAATTGTAAAGCTCCTTGGTGAAGCTTGTTGGTTGGCAAAGTTGGGGTTCAACTCAATGCGAGTATAATGCATGAAAATTTTGCAAAAGATTATTAGCTCATCAACCCCTGTTTGCAAAAAACATACATAATGATAGCACTGTTGTCGTCAGCCAGAAGTATTTTTAATCACAGTATAGTTTGCAAACTATTTCAAACTTTCGGTATTGTTCTGTATCGTCTCAAATTGCAGAACCAAAGACATCAGTCTGATTTAAAGGCACAGGTAATTTCTAAGGTACAGTCATGCAGCCCAAGCACTTTTGCTTAAACAGACGATGTCATACATGCTTGGACTGAGACAGACCAGCCTTCTTTTTGCTAGCAGAGGCGAGAATCGTGACTTGATAACTGTTTGTTCAGAAGTGACTGTTTTTCCGCTTGTGGTGGACGTTACAATAACATTAGGACAAGACAGCAACGCCAGATTCTTCACGATGTGGAATGGTATCACGACGTCACAAAGCCGCAAATTCTAAGCCGCGAATTCAAAGCCGTAAATTCAAAACTGACAATCTTAATTGCAGCGTCACATTAAAAAAGTCAATTAAAAAGTTCTTTTTAGCAAATTGATTCTAGTCTAACCTGTTAGCATAATCACTTGTCTGTCATTTCAATGTAAAGCTAAAAATAACTTGAGTATAAACTAAAAGCTAAAACTACGAATTTAGAACGAATGATGCTGATTTTACAAAAACGGAAAAGGGAGGAAAACATGTTATACCGCTATTCCTATATTTATGAAAAAAGCTTGAGTGAGTTTAACATTTTCGCAATGTGACGAGTACTGGATGGAAAACAAGTGCCGGCTAGAATGCAATGTATGTGATGAAAAGGCAGTGAAATTCATAGGAGAGCATAACCATCGCTCCAAATGTTCAACGCAAACAGATTCTGGATCTTTGGGCACAGGTTAAGTTTGAAGCAGCAAACACAATCACCACATCTCAGCAAATCATTGTGGAAGCAACAGCCAATTTGACACCAAACACGGTTGCGTAAATTCCTGAATAACGTGCTATGAAAGGTTTGATTGATTTTGCGAACCAGAAGACAAGTACAGACAGACAGACAATGCTTGTTTATTTTGCTTGGTCAACGAAAAGACCCGGAGGTCATCAATGTCAGCTGTACAAAATATTCCAGTGGTGCCCCCCAAATCTGTAAGAAATGGAAGCCCAGTGGAATATAAACAGTTTGATGACGGAACTGTGTTTTGCTATTCTGGCTGTGAAAAATGATCGTACGTGGATCTTTGGTACTCAATGTAACCTTGAATGTCTATCTCAGAGTCACAGCTTATTCTCAGATGGTACATTTATCATAACCCCGGGTCATCTCTTTCAAAAGCTAAATACCATCCATGTTGTCCACTTTGGCGCAGTTCTGTTCTTCTTCTCTTTGCTTTTCTTTAAAGCTGTTGAAACTTGGCGTTGACCTTTCCAAACTACAAAAAAACCTTTAGCTGCAAATAAATCCAAGAGCTTGGATAACAGCTTTTGAGCAAGATGCAATCAGTGCCATTCAAGGAATCTTCCCATAAACTTCATCGATAGGCTGCTTTTCCATTTACAGCAATGTACTTGTAAAATACAGCAGTTTGGAATGGTAGCAGCGTATGAAGAACACGATGGAAAGTTTGCAATGAGTGTTCGCAGCCTGACTGCACTAGCATTTGCGACAGAACAAGACGCTGAAAACGCATTTTGGCATCTAATGACAGATGAAGAAGATGAAGAATTCGTTGTCCGAGTTCAACCTGTAGCTGATTACTTTGACAACACCTGGATTGGTCGGCCAGCTCATCACAAACCTCGAAGTGTCCCCGTGTTTTCAATTGGGCCTTGGAATGTTTATCAGCGTACTTGTAACGGGGAACCCCGCACACACAACCGCACTAAAGGGTGACATAGACGCTTTCAATCAACTCTCGGTTGCTTTCGTTCAGGCGCGCAACCAGGGGGGGGGTATTTGAGGCATTTACCCCTCCCCCCGAAAATTTCAAAACATTGCATAGCAAATTTGAAATTTTCAGAAACTTTCAAAGAATAAAGATAAAACTTTTTATTCTAATCATTTTTAAGAAAAATCTTATTTGAAGTTTTCTTTGTCCTGCTGGTTAATTGTCTCCTTACAAGATATATCTTGAGACAAGCCGTCTGATTGAAATGCATGCTGGAATTGTTAAAACTTGGGAGATCATTTAAAATGTTCATATTTCTATGGCATATTTTTATCCTGTCGTTCGTGTACCACTCTGAATCTTTTCAGAACTTCAGTGTGTGTGTACACTTTGATTTTGTTTCTTGTCAATCTTCTGAGGAAGAGAGTTTGCACATACTCTCGAACCGTCAACAGCAAATACTGTATTGTTATCGCACCAGTGGAGCAACGTTTGTAGTCAGTAGACTATGCCTGGTGACAGAAACAGCATGTTAAGCACTGTCTGTGCACACTGCACAAGTAACAAAAATCAGCACGCATCGATGTTATTTAATGGAAATCGATTTCGCCATGCGGAATCTTCAGTCCAATTAAATTAAAAGTAAAAACGAGAGGAAGTACGCAAAGCAGTGATTATTACGAAACAAAGACAAAGGTTGCGTGAAAAACATATTGAGCTAACGTTGACAGTACCGTACTGTAAATAAGCA
>JGI24021J15306_10005498_pt1 | contig 15080 bp, 3 predicted proteins | sample Ectturendosymbi1_FD_15306 | JGI IMG/M metagenome (IMG submission 15306)
AGTATCAGCGAGCGATGTCGCACTTTTCTACCCTGCAGCGGCCAGAATGCAAGGGGTGGGGGGCATGTAGAAATTTTGTGAACACGAAACAAAGAAGAAGCTGCTCAGGCAAAAAACAGGCTTCAATTTTTTATTTTGATGACGGCAGTTGGCGGCAGGCCGAAGCCTGAATTGTGCTTCTTGCCGGGGCGGTTGAGGTGAACGCTCTTGCCCAAGTAGCGCTACGGCAATTCACTCAGTGGCTGTGGATCGAACACCCAACCTTCCAATTGAGAGGCGGACACTTTACAACTAAGCTATTGCCGCACCAGGTTCCGATTCTTATGAAGCTGCGTAAATCTTCGCCGGTGAAAGTAGACGATAAATGTAACTCAAAACAAAAAATAAGAATATTGAAGGCTGTCTAAACTATTCGTTACAATTTCAATCAAAAGCAAACGAAACGTAGCAGTTGTCACCTCGTAGTATTCTGTGCAATTTCAAGCTGGGAAACTCGAAAACAAGTATGTGTGGCTTAACTCCCTTCTCAGCCACAGCGAAGTACTGTCCGGAAGGGTGCACCTATGGATGCAAAGCGAGCAGTTTGTATGACTGTTCGGCTAAAACGAGAAACTAGAATAAGTAACAAACGGAATTCCGAGCACAACCAAAGACAGTGGAACTTTCAGGAAAACAAAAATTACGAACAAATTTTCTAATTCGCAAAAGCCCAACTAGAGTCCTGTCAGACCAGTGGTTCTCATCCCTTTTTCTACCACGCCTCCCTCAAGTAATTGTTCTTTATTTCAAGCCCCCCTGACTTTAAATAGGCTGTAAAAACAAATGTATTTATTGGTAAATTTAATGAGCAAACTGTTCATGTTGTAGGGCAACGTAAGGGCTCGCGCCCCCCTGGAAATTCATTGACGCCCCCGGTTAAGAAGCACTGCTCTGGATCGATAACACTACTTCAAGTCACAATTTTCGCACAGAAACTGCCCCCCTCCCCCAGCTACATGCTAAAAGTTGAGAAAAGCCAAAGCTTGGTCGACAATCGAAAACAACGATTTAGTCTGAAAGAAAGTCTGATAATCGCAACACACGCTGCAGTTCTTACGGCCATTGCGCCGATGCCCCCACCGCCGCAGCTTCTGATGTATTGGTGTTCTCCGGTGGTCAGATTTAGAAGATGGATCTGAACAAAAAGAAAATCAAGTTTCGTACAATTTTCCTTAACCACGTAACAACATGGAAACAAGCCGCTGCAGCGAGGTGCCACGTAAATGTGCTTTTCTCCCTTCGCTACGCGTTGCATATTTTCAACTTCGAAATGCATGCTACGTTTTTTTAACAGAGCATCTCTTCAAAGAGAGAATGAAGCAACTATCCGCAAGCAGCGGTTCTAAGCTCGATTCTCATATTTGAGTAAGTGCGTTACCAAGTCAACATGAAAAATAAAAATTTACTGCGAAACTTATGAGATAACCACGTAAAAAAGGACAAAACAGTTTTTTCACTTTTCTGGGCTATTTCAGAAGCTCTGCTCAGACATACAACCTTGTGCAGCAGTCAACGATATTCTGATACAACTCGTATAATTTGAACATATTTTTTCCCGCTAAGTAATCAATTTTGGGGGAGGTGCTAAAATATCAATTTAAAAAGTCCTGCATGAGCGCCACATAAAGCGTTGCAAAATTCGCAAACACTGCAAGATTAGACTGGTGTTTCAGTAGAGCGCTGGAATGAAATTTTCCAAGTAACTGCAAACTCGGTAGCTATTAAAGTCAAGTATTTCTCGTATTTTCAGTTAAATATTTTGCTAATTGAATGCCTGCATTACTATTTTCGGTTCGTTATTCTGACTTGAATTACGAATCTTCAAAGATCTTTCACGGCAACCTGCCGTGAGTCTTCATTGCGGCGTTTCTTTGTAGCGTTGCAGACATGTTTATGTTTTCCGAAAATTCGCAAACGTTCATTTTGGCTTATGTTGATGCCAGTGACTAGCTCCAGATCCAACAGACCGTTTTTCACAAGCAGAGTTTTTCTACGACGGCCGCACAGCATCCTATCCTCAGACAATTGCATGTAATCCTACCAAGATCACAGTCATTAAAAGGTTTGTACCAAATTCCCGGCAGCATATAAAGCAGTTGGTCCTTTCAGCAGATGCAAATTGCAGCGCTTTTTGCAATCGTATCCAAACGAGTGGAAAAACTGAAGTAAGTTGGATGGAATTCCGGACTCCTGGCTGACTATTGCATCTGATTGAAACTCCTACAAGCAACATTAGAAACTTACATATCAAAAGAGCAAAAAAGCAGAGGATCTCTACTCGCTGGTCAAAATAAGTTTTTATATTTGCCAACAACAGCACACATATAAAAATATGCACGATCACCATTTACATTTTTTACAATGTACCGCAGTCTACTGAAAAAACTTGGCAGTGCCTCTGTAAATCGTATTCCAATGTTTAATTTTACAATACCAATGATGTGCAACCTTAGTTTGCATTTAAAACCTTACACGAAATCCTTTTCATAAACCCACAAAATCTAGCAATTTCACAGGTTCTAAGCAAAAACATCAATACCTTACTTACTCAACAATTTTTGCAATTCTGCCTATCTAACGAAAATTTCAATATTTCATCTCAACAAAAACCATTACAGATGATATATTGTATTTTTGGAAAATTAAATTTGAGTGTAAAAAATACTTGCAACAACCAACGATTTAATGGAAACCGTATTGAATAATTCAAAAAACAAATGAAATGGTTTTTGGTTCTATTTGAATAAAAGCTGATGATGCCTACCTCGTAGGCGAAATATGTACTCTGTAAGACGTCAGTGTCTGATTCCTTGCTGGGAAAGGATTCATATTATTTCTTATACAACATCATACAACTTTCGAGTTTTAACCTGTTCCACCTTTTGACGAATTGCAAAAAATATAGTCTTAAGCTAACATGAGGTTAAAAATGATTTGCTTGGAAGCACTAAAATGTGGTACAGCTTTGTCATAATATAGGGTTGCCATACGTCCAGAATTTCCCGTACATGTCCAGAATTTTGATGTCAAAATTTTTGTCAGGAAACAATTTTTAAAAATGCTCCAATGTCTGGAATTTTGACAGTTAGGAAATTACGTTTAACTTGAAACAATGTGCATGTGCTGTAAAGATGAGAACTTAAACATTTACTTCTTAGGTTTTTGCCAGCATCTAGAATATTTTTTCTGAATTCGACCTAGTTTGCCATGTAGCACTTGTTTTTGCCTGAATTGGACCTCCAGCGTTTGTTGTCAGGAAAAGTAACCATTGAGACTGTAAGGAATTTTGCCTCTTCAGATATAGTAACCCTATCATAATATTACTTGCTATATTCAAGACAAAACTTCAGCCATGGCAGAGACAAATTTTAACATATGTGATTAAACAAAAGGGCGATATCATCAAACAATATGAGCTGCTGTGTATTACATACAATAAAGGATGTAGGATTATGCCATACACCAAGAGTGAATCCTTGCATTCCATATAAAAGCAAGTTTTCAGTTCTCTGCACAAATGCTTGCTGTAGTGCAGAAAAAGGTTAACTTCTCTAATCGTAGAGCACAAACGAATATGCAAATTTATCAAATGGTCATGCACAAGTAAGTCAAACAGTCACTTAAATTTTCAAAGAAAAAGATTCTACAACATTCCTACATTCAATAAGCATGTAAAGTTAGCCTTACATCAAGGTTATAGTAAAAATCTGAAGGTGGCCCTTCTTCCTCCTCGAGTTTTGTTCCTACAAAAAAACAACCAACACTTTAAACCATAAAAATGTTGTTAAAAGCACAAAATAACATAAATTGTATAAGGCAGGTGAAATATTTCACAGATTTCGAGTGCAATTGTATTTTTCTTTAGAAACACAAAGTCAGTAAGACCAACCTCTAAACTTGCAACTCGACTAGTCATTTAAAACACAAAAGTGCACACTACAAGACCAACATTCATTAACTGCAAACAATCACACACACACACACATACAACTGAATAATTTCTAAATCAATACATCCCTCACTTTTTTTAAATGACAAAACCCAGGTCAATAAGATATTACATTTTATACTTATTTTTTTAATTAAAATTTTTTTGTATAATTAAAAAAAATACAATTACAAAAACAAAACTAAGATATTTGGTCATGTGGCATTTGGTCACCAGACCCAACTGCCAGAACTATTTTAAAATAAAAGATTGTTGTTACATACATTAATAGCTAACGAACAACAGTTGAAGCTATGCATACATCTTGGCATTAAATGATTAGCATCATCAGAGCACTGGAAATTATTACCTTGTTTTTCATTCCCAGTTTTTTCTGTAGGAGTGTCTACAAGAGGGGGCTGAAGTGTTTCAACACTTTCTTCTTGACCATCAATGGCACTATTCTTTTCTTGCTCTTCTTTTTCCTCAGTAGTCTCTTTGTCTTCATCAGTTGTTTTACCAGTGGAAGCAGCATTCTCTTCACTTATCTCCTGGTTTTGCTTTGCATTATCAACAGTCTTTCCAGCTTCTTCTTCATCTTTGTTGCTGTCAGGATCTTGATCATCTGGTTGAGGGGGTGAAAGTTGAACTTCATTTTGTGGTTCTGATTGCTCACCTGGTTTTTTCTCTGTTGGTTCAACTGCAGAATCAATATCTTCAGTCAGCTTCGATTGTAAACCATGGTCATCAGTTTGATCAGTATCGTTTTCTGCAGCTTCTTTAGATTCTTGTTCCTTAGTATCTTCGTTACTTTCATCTCGTGGAGTTGCTTGAGAAGGATCAAGGTCACTAGCATGTGTGTCACCTTTGTCATCTGCAGCAACAGTTTGTAATTTGTCATTTTGTTCTTCTGCAGCTTCACTGGGAGAAGTGCCAGGTTTGTCTTCTGCAGTACCACTAAGAAGAGTCTCATCTGCATCCTTAACAGTATCACTGACAATAGTGTCATCTTTGGTTTCTGCAGCACCACTCGGAAGAGCATCTGCAGCAGCATCACTGGGAAGACTGTCATCTTGGTTTTCTCCTGTAACATTCACAAACGTTTTGACTTTTTCAGTATCACTCGGAGTAATGCCATTTTTGTCAAACAACTCTGTACTTAGCTCCTCCCTTTCAGCAGATGGTGCTTCTACTGAGACTTCCATGGGAACTGCAGATGCATCCATTTCCTTAGTTTGCTCACTTGCTACAATTATGGCATCATCAATGTTTTCCTTTGTAGTATCCTCAGGTACAACATCTTCCTCATTGCTTTGCACTGAATCTTTTTGGACATCAGATTCTGCATTTGTTTCCTCTTCAGGTATTGGCTGAGCACTTTCAGCAACTTGAGATTGCACAGTGCTCTCTGGAACACCGTCTGATTCTCCAATAGGATTTTCAGTTTCTTTTTCTGGTTGAAGGTCATTTGCATCTGAAGTTGAAGACATTTTACTTCCCTTGGCACAACTGTTTGTAAAACTTTGGGATTTTAAATCAGGTACAGATTCATAATCTGAAAACAAGTGGAGCCATTAGATGCTTTCAAAAATGTAATTTTACAAAAACTTGACCAACTACTGGAAGTAGTATTTTTAAATAATTTTTATTTGGGACTTCATCACATGAGCACAACTTGGTTTTAAAGTGGTATTTTTTAAATGGCAAATAATACCAATTCAAAAAAATGTAGAAAACAATTCTTGTTACAAACTTTAATCAGGAAATATACTGATATGAACGATGAGTTTACAACAGCTAAAACATAAAAATTTGAATATTGATACTGGTGATCTCATTCTCATTCAAATGTTTTTGCAGTGCTTTGAATTTAGCAAGTTTTGTGATGAGAAAAAATTACACATCTTGACAATAACATGCATCATGCAAAGCTTTGACTTTTATAAGTGCATACAATTTTCAAAATATGCTGCAGTTGCATGTGTCTTGAATGAAATAAACCCTTTCTTATTCAATTACACAACCTCGTATATGATTCTAATATTGTGAAAAGAAAATTGAATGATAAACACATGAAAAGAATTCACAACATTTCAAAACAAACTGCTCAGAATATGTTATTTTTTCTAAGTGGCAATGGCTGGCACTGTTAGCACATCTGCAAACACTCAGGCTTTTGGTGACCAGGGGTCTCACTCAGAAGCTGCTATGTGTGGACCTAAGAAAGCTGACATATCATGTGTATAACATGCCTAGGCACACCTTTTCCCATTTATAAAGCAATGAAGTCTCAACAAATTGCATAAACTTAAAACAGTTGAAAACATTAGTATAAAATAAAAATATGGAAATTATGAAGAAAGATGAAGATATCAAAAACCTGAAAATATGAAGAATATCAAAATTTGAAAATATGAAGCCTTCACAATATTAAAAAACGAAAAACTTGAAAATATATATAGACATAAAAGCAATGGATAAGAGGCTACCTCATTCAATCCCTAGTCTGATAAATCTTTCGTTGTACTGCTCACAGGCTGCTCAAGCAATACCTGTCAAAAACCTTTCCTATTGTTACTACCTTGTGTATCATACTTACAAAGTTTTTTTCATTTCACGTGGCTTACAATCAAGGGTGGCTTACAATTGAGGGCAGCTAAAACTGTTTTTTCTTTAGCTTATCGAAAGGTCCAGATGACATTCAATTTTTACTTGGATACATTTTGTCGACCAAATTCTTTTTCGCATTTTTTTCTGTTTAGCACCACATGCACACTTTGTCATAAGAGGGATTATGATGAACAGAAGGCAGTTGCAGTGGTGTAAGCCAGTGGCATAGCCAGCACAAAATTTTGGGGGGCAAAAAAAGTAATGCAAGCCACTTTTCAGTAAAAGCCACATCACTAAACATTTTGCAAATCTACACTACTCTCAAATGATGTAATGCTTTTTTAACAGCACATTGGGAGTAACATACCTATTGACACAGTAGCAGTTCACACATTTACTATGCCAAAGCCTGTTTTAATAACTATGGCAAGCTCTTGATGTGCAGAATATCATACCTTACTTTACAGGCCTGCAGCAAAAATTAGTTGATGGTGGCAGGGAAAAATATAAGCCACCATTTGTTGTGAGCTGCCTTGTATATCGGCTACATAAAATGATTAAATAAGATGGCTTATAATCAAATAAATATAGTAGTACCACTACCACGTCAATAACACATTCTCATATTATTAAATTAGTATGATTTATGAAGACTTTGTCACAGGTTTGTTTGTAACCAAGCTAAGTTGCAGTTTATAGCCATCGCTTGACAAAATAGATTGCCTAATACTTTTGCAGTGGCTAGAAAAACCCATACATGAACATCTATATCTACATGACAAAAAAACTAAACTGATACATACATGTCTAAAGACTACCTATACTATGAAAATAACTATGACAAATTTTGTTGTGATTGAGTAAATACGTGTACATGCACCAACGAACATATATATCTAAAGCTAATTGTAGTATACATTTTATTAATGAAGGCCAAACAGCATTAATTTGACCACAAAGTCAAGATCTGTTCATTTCAAATCTTGTTCAAACTAACAAAAGTTGAAAAAATATTAATAACAGAGACAAAAGGCAATTGTTTTGGTGCACTAAACACAGGCCCAAAGGGTATATATATTTTCTCTACTGCAGAATCTGTGGACAGTATCATGATAGATCAGCAAGATTTCAAGTTATGGGTATTACCCAGACCTTGTGGGCAAAATGATTTATAAAATTTGGCCTATTTCTTTGGATTTTTCACATCGAACTTCTTAGGATTCAATCTTGTTCTTTATCAGGTATATCATAGAAATGATTTTACATGTTCTACATGATACACATTTGTATCATCTTTGCTTTTACATGTCACTAATTTATCAGAAAGATGGTTTGCATTTTGATTCTAGATCTGAAAATTACTGTTGACTGCATAATGAGGTCCTGTGCTAAGCAGGAATAGCCTTCAAGTAAAATAAATACATTTTGAATGAATCTGAAATAAAAACACGAAAAAAGCTAACGTGCAGCTCCTGATAAACCATATCATTGACAATTTATAAATATTGTTTGTTCTGCACAATCTTCAGGTATTTAAAAAGAATATTTCATTTGTCTTCCTATAAAAACTTTGTACTCAAAACTGCACCTCACTGAGTGCATTTTTTAATTATTAAAAACTTGCTCAGCAATATATTACACTTTCCTCATTTAACCTTTTCCCCTAGCGAAAAATAGTGAAATATGAAGCATATGATACTTGGCATGCATTAGGCACCATAAATGTATAAGCAAACAAAACTAAAACCTCCAGTTCTTCACACTAAGAAATGCATCAAAAATCTGAGATCAAGAGATTCTTATATGTCAAAAGGCAAGCTTTGACAGAAACAAAACAACATGACAATAAATATCTAAAAATTTATGCAGGGCCACAAACCATATATGTTCACATGTACAACTAACAAGTCACCAAACAAAAAAAATTCTTGGTAATGTGAGTGCTTTAAGGAATTCCAAAAACAAACAAGTGTTCACAGTGATTCATATTCACCATCTGTCATTATCTCGTTGTTAGACTAATCAGAGCTACAATTCTAGAAATCTAAATAATAAGAATTCAGCCATTAGTATTATTCTTAATTTGCATGTATTTATCACAGCTGGACTGATACTTTCAAAATTAGTCTTCCCACATTTACCTAACATAAACCCATAAAGAAATACAAAAATTTCAAATTTGATACTAAAAACCAAAGCAACTTGCCTACATTATCTCCACAAACTTTTTCAGCTCTTACTGGATTATGCCCACTTTTTGTAAGAAACAAGAGCAAATTAATGAGCCAATAAAACCATATAGTTACCACAAGTGTCAGTAACTTTAAATTGACAATTTGTTGCATCAGTGTATTGAGTTATAGTTTATTACATCCCCCTTAATTTGCTTTGAATTGCAAGTACATGAATAGCTGTTACCATAAAGTAGTATTTTTCAACCGGGGTTCTGCCAAACCTCAGGGTTCCACTTAAACATAGACATAAAATATAGATGCTATATTTCTACTCATCTGATTTATTACATAAAGTATGGATGCTTGGATCATTACATAGGAATTCATGAGCAATGCAAACATTTGCAGAATGTTCCGCTGCACTAAATAGGTTGAAAAACACTGCCAAAGTAATAAAATCCAATGTTCAAAGCTTAGTGTTTCATGCACAAAAGCGTATACAAATTTAACCAAACGTGTTGAAGGCATGCTGTGTTAGCACTTGCACAGACAGTGATACAACAGTGCTAATTATTAATAGTGACTTCAGCAGACACATAAGTTCATGGTAACCTTGTAACGACAAATTAAAGTGCACATGCAAGCTAATGAAGTTTTATTATTGACTGAAACACGTGCATCCATCTTACTGAAATATGTTTCTGGATATATGTTTTGAACACAACCATTTTCGTCTTCCATCAGACAAAATTCTTTTGTGTCTTTAGTTGCTGCAAAGTCTTCCTTGCTCATTTGCATGAAACCTAGAGATACAGGTTTTGGTGGTCTGCTGCATCCATCACCAACACTGGAATCCCCAAAGCCACCATGAACAACTTTAGAAAAATCTGAAGGAACAGCTTCAGTGCAGGTGTTTTTCAAATATTTCTTTTCACCAAACAACTTTTGTGTTAATGCATTCTCATCATACACTAACAAATCTTGTTGATCATAGCTAACATTTTCCATTTTATGATCTGGTGTAACAAATGCCTGTTTTTCTGGTTCATTTTTCCATTCTGGATCATCAGCATGCTTAACTCTATACCTTTGCAAAGCAACTTTCTTTAAAATGTGTGTTGCAGCTACCAAATTTTTTGGTTTGTTTTGCTTTGGAGGATGAGGTTCTTTCTTTTCCATTCCTGTTTTGTTTCAAAAGAAGAGTAAAATCCTTATCTACAAAACACATCAAAGTTGCAGTTGTTATTACTTAATCCACAGCTAAGATATCATTATCAAATATGTAGCTATTTTCACATACTGACCAAAACGCAATATACAATGTCAAAGTAATTATTCTTTTTAAAAGAAACAATGTTCATGTGACAGAAGCATCTTTAATGGCACTCACCATTCAGTGTCAACAATTTTTGCAAACACACTGAGCAAGGCAGTTAGTCATTTCAAAGATTATATGAATGCAAGTGCTACGTTTTCTAAACTTGGTTTCTTGTTCAATTTCATTTTACTACAAAAATAAAATCATCTCAGTCTACAAATGTATTCTGTAGATGTTGTGCAAATTGATATCAATAAGCATCGATGCAACATAGGGCTCCCTTTGCAATGAAAATACTGTAGCAGTGCACACATATCATTGTTTCACCTGCCCAGTTTTCACATCAAATAAAAACTAAACAGCAAAAAAATTAAAATTGCCTTAACGGCTAATAGCAGTATTCTGCATGGTGGTCAAGTCCAACAAAGTTTTATGTTCATACTGTTTGAAGTTGAAAGTAGGCTACTGCACGTTGCATATATGTGTATGACTGTACTTCTCTTGTGCAAACTGCAACTTTTTGAGGTTGAAATATTTGGAGTTTAAGACCTTATTATCATAGACAATGCAGTGAACATAAAAAATGAAATCCAATGACATCAACAACAATCACACAATGTCTGGATTCATAACCTCATATTAAGATCAGTTGTTAATATTTTATAAAGGTTTTTGACATCAATGATGCTGAACTCAAAACATAACAACAACGCATGAAATGGATCCTTGTTCATTGAAAATAAAGAATTGCACAAGGACAAGCAATTATTCAAAATGCAGTCTCTTGTGTGAAAATGAGGTGTATGTTGCATCAAGTCAAACACTGAAAAATGAGTGGGTTATAGTCATTATGAATTATCATTGCAAAAGCAAGCATATCATCGGAACAAGATCAGTAGCAGACAAAATGATAGAGTCTACTAAGGACTACCAGTAACACATTGTAAAATATGTTTGTTGAGTTAAATTAATTTTATTTGGTGATAATTGGCATTGTAAGGAGAAACAACAAATTAGTGGAAGGGCACCCAGGCATTGAATATGGTGGAGGGTTATCGAGTTGTTGCCCCTCAACTGTTTTGATTACTGTAAGCTTTGTTACTGTCCAGGTCCAACTCAAAGTGTTGTGTGTATGTGGCAAAGAGCTCCCAGATGATCATTTACAGTTTTACAGAGAATGCTCTATCACAATCGGTCTTTCTTAGTGGGTCAGGTGCTCAGATCCACAAGGATGTGAGCATGGTAGAGAAAATATAAACCCAGCTAAAATAAAACTCTACCCAGGTTGTCATAATCACTTCACTTAGCAAGCTCTACAATTGTTTGCAGTGGTCTTAAACATGGGGATAATTGCTGGAAACTCCTGGGATCAAATATGCTGCAATGCAGTGTTTGAACTTTATCATCCATCACATATTCATTTACAAGTCATCCATGCAGTATGACACATTCTTAGACCCATATTACTATAGACACTGCCACTTTATAAAGGGTAGAAGTTATAGTTCACATAAGACCCAGTCTTGCATCAAGCCTGGCAAAAGAGAACTATACCCCTTTTCAGAATAAAGTCAGTTTTTTTACAGATTTGGTGCCTTAAGACCCTATCAAACTAAACTTGGTTAGCAGCCTAGCACAAACTAGCTGTTTTGAGTGGTGGTTCCCAACCAGGGAGGAATTTCATGAGTTCAGGAATGGAATTTCCACTTTATAGTTAAGTTACCTCATTGTTAAGTGTTGTACTTCTTTTTTAAGTTAACATTGGCTATTTCAATTAGTTATATCACTTTATATTTGTTGCAAGTTATTTAGTGGACTATCACATGTTCTTGTTGACAAACTTTAGTACCATTATTTCACAACAAATAGTTTTTTGTCCTACTTTTATTAGTCAAGTTATTGTTGTCACTAAAGGCCATTGTTCCAATTGCAGTTCATACCAGCCTACAAACTCGAACAGGGGTGGAACGATAGTTGATAAAATAGGAATGAAAGTTCCAAAATGAGCAAAGGGATGAATGCATCATAAAAGGTTGGGAACCACTGGTTTAGACAGTGGTACCAGTCCTACCAACCACACTCACAAGAATCACTGACCAGGTTGCTTTGGAAAACTGCTGCTTTTGCTTTGCACTCACTGTTAGTCTCAGTGCAATTACTATATCACAACCACTGTTCAATAAAACCAGCAATCACATACATCAGGGGTGGGGAACCTATTTACTATCATGAGCTGCATGAATTGTGCATTATCGCTAGCGGGCCACAAATCAATTAATTTTGTCCTAAAACTCCACATTTATCTAACTATGAATAAGAGTGACTTCTCTTGACTTACTGTCTAAGAACCTGCTTATCAAGAAACTTCATTTAAATGCGATGTGGTGTTTCAATACGGGTAATGAAAATTCTGATGCAGGCCATATCAAATGTTCACGTGGGTCGCATTTAGCCCATGGGCCACAGGTTCTCCCAGGCACGTAGCTGGGGGGGCAATTTCCCCCATTGTGTGTGTCCCCAATTCTGAAAGTAGCACCAAAAATTTTCCGGTCAATCAAACTTTTCTGTGTAAGCCAGTGGTTCTCAAACTGTGGTACGCGTACCACTAGTGGTACGCGAGGGCTTTTCAGGTGGTACGCAAGCAGCTTTCCTGTCATATTCGAAAAGCTTTGTTAATTCGTTTCTGTGTTATAATTCGTTCGTGTGTTGTGCTAATGTTGCGAATTCGTTTCTGTGCTATATTAACCTTAAGTTCATTTGAGGAAATCATGTTCTTCTGAAACCAGGCGTGTACACTCCAACATTAAAAAAAACATCAGGTGGTACGCGAACTCAAAAAGTTTGAGAACCACTGGTGTAAGCCAAAGAAATATTTAAGCGTAAATCACCGAAATTTCTTGCTAGTGCATAATTTAGTCGAACCTGATCAAAGCACTGTGGTTCACCAATTGTCCATGATTAATCAAACGTTATGCACCAAACGGGAGCAATAGTAGAATCTTCTAGGTGAAGCCAAGGATTTTCGTAGGGTGGACAAAAATGTTGAATTTTTTTTTTTTCTACTCGAAACTAGGGAACCAACCTTTTTTGCTAAAAATATAATAAGAAAATGTCAAATTTCAAAATATAAGAAGGGGCCAAGGCCTATATATAGTGTAAATGTTGCGTATATAGTGTAAATGTTGGAGAATTGATCTCATGACTGACATTTTCCCGAGGTTTAAGCTCCATGTGAAAGTTTGACATCATGAAATGCACAACTTGTATCTAAGCGCTTGTGATCACTAATCAAAGTAAAACATGGAGTAACACTTTTCCCAGCTGTTTCTGATGCACCAGCTTACTTAATCTCAGCTGATAGTGATGCAAACTTATAATTTCAAGCCTATCACAAAAATTTCTCTCCTCTCTGATAATTCTGGCGTGCTACAAATACTGTATACTTTACCCTTGATTTCAGCATAAGCCGTAGTCTTAAATGCAAGTCGTATTTTGTACTGTTTTAAAACTAAATAGCGGCGATGTACGTTTTATATGCCATGAAGCTCAAACTTCAGTTGAGAGGAAATCCAGTTTCAAAGTCTTTTTTATTGCGCAAATAAGCCATACACTAGGGGTTTCAAACTCAAATTGCTCTGAGGGCGAAACGAGGACTGAAAAAAACAGAGCCACATTAGGACAATCCTAGGGCCGCATTATGACGCTGATGCAACAAAGGCGGTACCTGAGCCTTACTGAAACAGCTTTTACATCTTCTTTATGGCAAATGATATTGTGAGTTATAGGGAATTTATCTCTAGCCCTTTATACGTTCGATTTAAATGAACTTGTTGACTCGCTGACCTAGCACTTTTAAACACCGATGAATAAACTAAATAACCTAAATGTTAATTATTTCAAAATTCTCAAAAAGCATTGCGGGCCACATAAGATGCCCTCATGGGCTGCGTGTTTTAGACCTATGTCATAGCACTGTTTAGCAACAACAACATTCTTTCTAAATATTTATTTGTCACGATTAAAACTGCATTGTAACGGCTTAATCACAATCGTGTTGAGCGTTACCGTTTTCATCAATGATTTCATATTAACTTTCCAGCGAGAAAAAAAGGCTTGGGTCAAGTAATCACAATCCGACCTGTGCATAGTCTAAAAGTGTTACAACTTTCATCTAATGTTGATTGCCACCCTATCCTACTGTAAACGTTAAATCATTCCCCTGCAATGGGTAGTCTCAGCAGCAAAATCTAACGTTAAGTAGGAAGATGGTTTTCATTTTGGAGGTGCTGAGGACATTGACACTGCCATTACATACAGATAGCTTGCAATCTGTTTCATCGATAAAGCGCATGTAACCAAAATGAAAAAATTGACTTTGCCCCAGTCAATGGGATTTTGTTACTCAAACACTCATGGACAAAAAAACCCAACCGCTTGCGCTAGAATGGCTAGAATCAGCAATTCCTGACATTTTTTAGCGCTACCCAAATCTGCGTTTGTTGAACACGCCTCAAACAACAACCCAAGCCTCAAACAACTAACGAAAAAAAGAAAAAAAAATTGTATCAGCGATTTTTGGCAGTAGCCTAAGTTACTAAGTTCGTTTTTGATGTCAGTATTCCACTCTTTTCTCAAGTACCTATACGCTACAGACAAAGACAAGCAGTGGTAACGTTGAAAATACACAAGTCCCATTTGGATCGCCTAGGAACGGCCCAATTTTTGACCCTTTGTCACCCTTGTTTAGGTTTCAACCGATACTGGGTTAGATCAACTAACCACCTGTTGTGTTAAGTTGCGGAAACCTGCAGAGCCGTTGTGATAATAAATTGTGGCTACCTTTTCACAAACAACTATTTTCACACTTTGTGTAGACTGCGCGGGTCAAACATATGCAAGTTTGGTTAGAGGACATTTGTAACTTTTGCAATGCATTGCATTGTGTTTAATGACATGAAATCCCAACATTTTTCAAACACATTAAGGTATTCTAGCCTTTATGTTATCAGCT
>JGI24021J15306_10005499_pt1 | contig 15078 bp, 10 predicted proteins | sample Ectturendosymbi1_FD_15306 | JGI IMG/M metagenome (IMG submission 15306)
TGGGGCGATCGCTCACCTAAATCCGAAGAAAGTAACATCATTCATCACAATTTTGTACAATTCGGAAAACAAAATTCGCGATATAATGCAATTTCGTCATCTATTGTTTTGTCACAACAGTTTTGCGAAGCATACTTCATCTCTCTTACAGTAGCGAACCTGTTATGAGACTTGACTACCAAATATTACTGAAATCGCCCCCCCTAAACTTACTTGCTGGATCCACGCCTGGGCCTATCAGCACCGAAGCGGACGCACTTGCCACTAGACCACGGGCTGGTCTCTCACCCTTACGCGCGAGTCGAAATATGTGACTTAACAAGGTGCATCACGCCACCGCGCACAAGGTGCATTTGATAAGTACAGTACAATCCACGTTTCAATAAGGTTGCGGGCCGAAACAAGATGCCCTGCACAGTACCTCAAATTGCAAATTAACAGAGGTAGACTGAAACATTTAATTTGGAATTTAACTGAGATTTTGACTCAGCAATAAAATGTTGTGTATTGATGCCATTTATTTTACTAACTTTTCATTGGGATGTACTTGTTAAAGTGCTATTTTTACACATTGCAAAAATTGGTAAATTGTTTGAAAGATCATCTCGGCCAATTACAAAACCACAAAAAATGCCGGATTAGATATCATTAGTGTTAATGTGATGAATCAGAGTGGTTGAATGTTCAGTTATTCTAGTTGGTTTGTTAATAACCAATTTGCAGGAGAGAGTATGAAGCATATCAACATAATCTGGAACACATTTGACTTAAGAATAATTCTTTAAATTAATATTAAAGTCACCATAGACAAAGTATGTATATTTTTATCATTCAACATGTGCGTAATACTGAACATCTCTTCTGAGAACATTTCTAATATTAGGATCAGGATGTATGTAGATATGACACCAACAGCATATTTTTACAATCAAGCAGACTTGCACAACCTACGGCCCGCTGACCGCATGCGGCCCCTCGGAGCTTTTTTGCGGCCCGCGAGAGCTTTCTAGATTGCAGGAAATGTTGCAAAAACATAATCGTCAGGTAATTAACTGTAGTTCCAGAATTTCTTCCAAACCATAAAGAATTAAGATAGAGCAACTATCCACACGGGGGATCAACAGTCAGCATATTTTGTGGATTTGCTGTTTATACTCGAAGTTACATAATTTAGATGTTTTTTCATAATCATAAACACTACCATCAAATGCAAAACAATTATTCAAGGAAGTATTGCATTTATTTTGGTATGAACTCTGCAATAAATACGCAGAACTGCGGACATTTTTGATTATTCAGACAAGCAACCGATTCTGTGTTTTATTCAGACAAGCAACCGATTCTCTGGAGCTGGAACGAAGGACATTGTGCAAGTGAAGATTACCGGAGAAACAGAGAATAAAACTGGATGGAACACATTGGACCATTTGTTTCGCAAAGATTTCGAATCTGGGGAGACACAAACTTACACAGTCAAACATTGTGGATCCAGAGTAGGAGCTCCGACCATTCTGCATTTTCGTGAGTGGTTATTTTAGATCGTTTATAAATGATTAACTGCTGCAAAATGCTTGTGAAAAATAACAAGAAGAGAAAGTGCAAATGAATGCTAGTGGTTTGAAATATTTGCTAATTTTAATACAGTAATTGCAAACAAGGTTGGCAGATTCTTCATCAGCGCAATGGCCAGGCAAACTGTCTTAACCCTCATCAGGCCGCACAGGTACAATTGGAACTTTTGCGTTTTTAAATTGCGATAGAGATTTTGTTAAGAAATCGTAGGGAGCTCAAACTTCGTGACTTCACATTTTTAAGTTAAAATATGCATGCAAAATTGCAGAAAAATTTTTTACCCATTGTTGTGGAAGGGGGACAGATTAGTTTCACCCACAAAAGGCCGTGTAGGTACAATTGTATCTTCACCTGATGTGTGCGATAGCATCGATTGCAAGCAAAATGATTTTTGACTAGTAGTTTTACTTTTTCATTGAAACAAGCTACTTTCTCACTGCGGGGTATTGCCAGTGAGAAATGATGCAGCATTGCATTTTTCCCTGAGATGTTTCTATGTCTTTCTTTGAAATATTAGCATTTTCACAAATAATGGATCATAACGTTGGCTTTGATGCTGAATGTTCGCTGCAATAAAGCTGTATGAATACTACTACAGCTTTCCTGTTCTTCTTTTGAGCTTTCAGTTATTTTCACAAATAATGCACGTTGTCTTTGATATTGAATGTTCGTTGCAAACAGGCTGCATGCAAGCAACACAGCTTTTTCTTGTCTTCTGTTATTCCCGGTTGTTGGCTCTGCAAAAATAACAGCTTCCAACGATCGGCGTGGATCCACGACTGCCACGATGCACGGTAGAGGTAGCTGCTGCTTCTTGTGGTGACACAAATCGTCGCTCAAGCACCATTTTGGACCACAAAGGACATGTTTTTTTCGTCACAATCCGGTTGATACTGCGAGCTTCAATCAAAGGCATACATAGCTCTTTGGGAAGATCTTTCAGGAACTTTCTTCGTTGATCTTTTGTCCTGAATCGTTGGTTGTGTTCCTGGTAGATGATATGGGATGCTAAGCCAGCGACATCAATCATATTGCAAAAAATGCAAGAGGCCAAAGCAATGTTCGCCGTTTCACGGTGTACTCACCCAAGATTTTATCCATAACATCAACACCCCTTTGGTTTTGTTGCAATACTTGATTATCTTTGGTTACGTTGTTTCTTTTGCATCGATTTCTCCCGTCATGTGCATAGATGATAGAAGCACTACTGATCTGTTCTTCTTTGGAACATATGAATAGACTGTTGTATCACGATGGTAGGCCAAATTGGTCTTTCTATTTGAATACACAGGCCTTTCCTTGGCAGGTTGCATGCTGCTTGGGAGGAACCTTTTGTTTTTTCTGACAGTGCCAACTAACGTCATACTCCAGTCATCAAACGAAAACGGTGACGGTATAACTTCAACTTTACAAGACTTAAACTAACATACAACTTTACAAGGCCTAAACTAACAAAGTAGTATGTAGCTAGTAAATAGAGCTGACATCGATGGTGTTGAACCGTTCTGTTCTGCTACCGTCAGCCTCTCCGTTGATTTCGTGAAGGTGTTAAAGTTCGCACATCGTTTTGCAATTATTTTTGGGTGGGTGTTCTGCTGTGCTTTTTAATTAGTCTGTGACCTTCATTGCAATACGTCAAAACAGCCTACGTCGGATTAGTGCATTCAAGCGTTAAGTTCAATCAATATCATGCACAAAGCAAATCTACATTAACGTTTTTCAACAAAATCAAAAAAGTACAATTGCACCTATGCGGCTTGTTAGTGTAGTCAAATTATGCGGTCACACTAGGGTTAAATGGCCAAACCATCGTGCTTAAGGCCAAACGTGGTTTTCATTTATTTTCATCAACCAATATTTCGTTAATATAATTTAGCAAGTTACTATTTCCCGACTGGCCAGATATTCAACCAGACTGCAGATTAGAAGCTTGATCATTTGATTACATATCGATGATCATTATGCGTCTTTACTCTTTCCATTCTCGGGTTTGTAATGTTAGTAGATGATTGCACCACCTCAGATTCCGCTACACCACCTCAGATCGTTCAGTCCACAGCCCAACGACCACACGACACACACACAGCATACATTATGCGTTGTTCACTCACAGAGCTCTGAAAAACTTCTAAGATTCGACACAAATTCCACGAGAGGGCAATGCTAACGACAAATAACGTCACAGAAAGAAATTTCGGTAATATACACGTAAGTGCTTCAAAAAAGTGAGCAGACTGCAACAATTTTTTAAAATACTCAAAAAAGGCCAAACCACTTCTGAAAACGGCCAAATTGTCAAAGTTTGGCACCAGAAAGGCCAAGGTTCTATCCCCTGATTGCAAGCGAATGGGTACTATCTTGGTTGAGTTCATCGAGAAAAAGCAAGTATTTAGTTTAATGACAGGCAGAAATTCAGGAAGCAATTGTTTTATTTTTTCACAAAATATTTCCTTTTGGTAACGTCGATCGGAGTAAAGATTATAAATTTCTTGGAAGGTTTGTTGCAAACCTGGACTGTATTGAACCCGAAATGTGATAAATCACAGACTTCCTCAAACAGGCAAGCTTATTGATCAAATGGATGCAGAAGCGTAACGAGGCTAGATGGCGCTTGGGTAAAAAAACAAGTTTGGCGCCTTCATCTCCAAAACCTTAAGATCTTTTGGGAGGAAATGTACTCTATTGAAGAAAGTACTTGCGACTTTGCGACGTTGGGATTTTTGGGGCCCCGGTGAGTGGGCACCATGGGCATTGTGCCCCCTATTTCTCGTACCAGACTGCTATTTTATGAACGTGATGTGGCCGTTTCCATAAGTAATTTGTTTCTGTTCTACGAACTGCAAAGAAGCAGAATGGACAGAAACAAATACATTATTCAAAAGTGCTTATAATAACGGCGCCTGGGTCAATAAATCTTTAGGGTTAGTTTAGAGAAAAATTTTAACGAGGCAATGAGCAGACAAATGCCTGAAAAGAAACAGTTAAACACGCTAAAATTTTAAATTTTGATCTCAAACACACGCCTTCTAAGGGAATATTCACACGCTTTCAAAATTATCACCTAACAATGCGGTTTTTCATCAAATGTTCGTGATTAAAAGTAAGTTCATTAAAGTTGCCTGTTTAGCAATTTACTATACATTTTACGCTGAAAAAATCATGCAATCTAACAGCTCAGTATGTTCTTTGTAGGCTTGGTTGTCCTCAACCCGCTGCGCATTGTGGGACTGATGGATGCAAACTGGATGTGCTCAATGGTTTATGTAGAATACAAAGGAACAACATATCCTTGTCCGGTATTCGACTGGATCACAGAAACAAAATCCTCCTTTGCAGTTGGAAAGGGTACGTTTTTCATACAGCCAAATCAGGAAACAATGCGTTTGCATGTTTTGACGATATTTCAGAGTGAAGGCGTAGGTTTAGTCATCGCCTATGCAACCGCAAAGTCATGACGATTATGAAATCCTTAAAGAACGTATAAAAGTCACTGTGAATTTTTTGCAGTATTAATAAATATGAAGAAATTCCTTGCCTGATTCTGCAAGTGATACGCTTTCACTGAGCAGTTCTTTGTTGTACTGTAAAATGGATGAAAACTCACCGATAGTGAAAAAAAGTTGCCTTTGCATTATGCGCTTTCAGGCGTTGTAGCATTGTTTGTGTTTAAATTTCATATATTTTGTGACCATTCAGATATTGACACATAATACAGTATTGATTTCCGCAAAAAAGAGACAAGTTGGAAAATTTTGAACGACAACAAAACAGCAGAGGCAATTCATTGAATGCAGAGATATTTCATCTGCCAATGAATTTTAAGGGCACTCAGTAATGACAAAACTGTACGTAAATTTTTTTGAAGAAATTTTGGTTGATAAACACTTCGGGTGAATTTTCGAAGGTTCAACAACAGTTTGATAACGTGTTTGCCAATTGACCGCAACAAGAAAAGAAATTTCAAGAGCAAATACTGCGGTAGTTCTGTATGAATTGGATAGATAGTCATTGCCGAGTCAACAATGGTGTCGGTGTTGGAAGTTGGCTTTTTGTGGACGATTTGGTACTGCTTGCATCATCTTAACGGTCTTCAACATTCATTTGATCGGTTCTAAAATAGCACTAAAAAGACCTAAGAATTTCGTCTCTCCATGAATCCATGAAGTGCGCCCTGCAAGATAACGACAATGCACTGTACCAAGTCAAGAAGTTCAAATACCTTTGTATGGTATTCACAAATGCCGTAAAGTATAACAAAGAGATTGATGCACGGACTGACAAAGCAATCGCATTTCTGCGTGAACTTTATCGCTCTGTGGTCACAAAACGAGAGCTTTCAAAGACCACAAAGCTATCAATTTTTAAACGTCAGCGGAGTTCCTCACTGGGTTTCATCGATTTCGAAACGGTATTTGTTCCGATACTCACTTATCATCATTGAACTTCGGTAATGACTGAAAGAGTATCAATGTCAAGTGAAGGCAGCAGAGGTAGGATTTTTGCAAAGAATTCACGGCGTGACACTTCGCGACAAAGCGTGTGGCTGTAAAATTCTTAAAACCATGAATGTTGAGCCACTTCGAGTAGCGAGATCTCAGCTATGATGATTCGGCCATGCGGAATGACTCAGGAAAGATTAGCGAGGCAGGTCATGCTGGCTTGACCAACAGAAGAGCGGTCCAGAGGTCGACCAAGGACAAGGTGGCATTATTACATCTCCGACCTCGTTTCGTCCCGTTTAGGTGTGAAGCGAACAGAACTATCTGAACTTGCTGAATACCTGAGGTATTTCGAGTCCTGCTAGGGCAACTGCCCCGGCGACCCATATCAAGAGGATAAACGGGTTTACAGTAAAAAGGAATGAATGGTTGAAAAATACTGTTAGAGATTTGTGCGCTTATTATGATAATGACAGATAGAAACAATTGTCAATCAGTTAGTCAATCTCTACGATGAAAGTGTTTCACTTTTTGCCTACAAATGAGTACAAATTTTTTTCATATGTACTTTTCAGTTAAAAGCTCTCTTGTTTCACGGGTCTCAGTTAGAGGCAAAAAGTGAGAACACTTTCAGTCACACATGACGAACAACAATGGATAGGGTCTGGGTTCTTAAACTGGTGGTTTGAAATGTTCAAAAGGGGGTGCGAATATGCCAGTGGAATATTTTTGAAAAGCAGTGCAATGGCAAGTAAATTGGTATCTTGTTTTTTTGTGTTTGATTGTGAGGTTATGTGAGGGGCGAGTATCAATGACTAACGCCAAAGGGGTTGCGACTGAAGAAGTTCAAGAATGTCTGAAGGTAGCACTGAGATGAAACATACATGAGTCTACATTCCTTACCTTCTGCTTCTGACTGTCGCTAAACGAAATGCTTTCAAATAGACTGAACCAGTTGCTTTTCAAATGTGTTGAAAACAACTTAAACGCTACTGAGTAGCATCACACTAGACCGTCTACATGTCACAGCAACATTGTCAAGGACATTGAGTTCTCTGTTGCTGTGGATTAATACAAAACTCACTATTTCTCACATTACTGATATTGACAAGCAAAATACCACAAGATGTGATGTTTGTAATATCCCAATAAGATAAACACAATGCCCTCATTCAATTTTGTAAAATATTGCCAAGTTTGTTTTCATGTTACTGTTAGTCTCAGGTTTCTCGATTGTGAACGATACCTGCAAATTATTGATCTTCTATACGTTTTGCCTCATTAATTTGCAATTTCAATTTGAGATCGAAGTTAGTATTTCGCCACTACAATGATTGTCTTGGTACCTTGACAAATAAATATTTTTTCATGTCCAACAGTTTTCATGCTCTCTTTGCAGCAACACTACCCCAGCACGTTTCTTCTGCATGTGTGAAAGAGATGAGGGCGAATGTTGTAAAGCAAGCTCATGAAACTTACGAGTGGAATCCAAAATTAAAATCCGAAAGCGAACTTGGATGGGGAATTAATCGTTATTTGAATGTTTGTATGACAAAACCGCTTCCAGATCTTTTTCAACATACATTGGGACAGACGGGGAGAAATTTGAACTCTGGTCTGGGTGCTGGCATCAACACTGGATTGAACTTGTTCAGGGGTAAGTTTAACTGCAGGAATGTGTCAGTTTCAGTTTATTTTTCAGAGACAACGCGATGAACAACTTGTGTTTTCGCATGAATGCATCATCAATGTCTCCAATTCTTGTAAAAACTTAATACACACTCCTTGAACAAGTGATGCTTGACGGTGCTTTCTTGAAAAACGTATGTATTAAAATTATTGCACTGCATACCGATTGGGAGATTGTAATTTGCGGATAAGCAAAATGAATTACAGAAGTGGAAAACGACACAACAATATGTATAAACGTATGTTTGTCCTATATGCGGATGGATCTTTTTATTTCTTTTATGTTTTGAAAGGAGAAACAATGAAAATCGTATGAGATTTTTGTTGGCAATTTATTAGTTTTTCTGCAAAAACTGTCGCTTCAGCACCAACTAGTAGTCCACTTGGAAATACATAATATTGCAGATAGTGACGTAGCGTGAACGATTTGACTACGCATGCAATTTCTGGTTTGTTTCTCGATAACGTTATCCTGCTCAGTTAACGTCCGTGCGATATTTTGCAAAAGCTGCCGTGATCAAACACTATGCCTTGTGTCACAGAATTTCAGCTCTTGCGCGTTAGGCGCTCGGGCTTTCCGATCGCAACACATGCTTGCACCATTTACTTTTGACATGGCGATGCCGTGAAGTTCACTTGGACTGATAAGAGTGCTTTTCATGTAATCCACTTTGACAACCATGCGTTCAAGGAGCAGATAAATAGCCATATTTTTAGCTCTTATTCCGGAGATTCAGTAAATCACTACAAGGTCCTGAGCAGTTCATGGCTAACTCTAAGTCAGGTATGCCCAACCTGCGGCCCAGTCGAAGGTTTTGTACGGCCCAGATCAGGTTTTTGTCGTAGTAAAATTATCCTACATACTGGCAAACTGTCCTTATCTTGATAATCTTGGATTTGATATTTGTGGTGCAGGTGGTCCTCATAGCCACTTCATGGCACTTGTTACCATTGCAGTTAGGATTCACTAAGATAGATTTAGTTTGCTAAGATCAAAGTAAGCCATTGAATGTGCGGCCCTCAGTAATATGTCATTTAATGTGCGGCCTTGTTTTTTTTGGCTCAGCAAGCCATTTCTGCTGGACATAGCTGATCTAGGTGTACCATGGCACTGACAGCACCACGCTGAAACAGCCAACAAGAAGGTTACTAAATTTGTACCAAAACAGCAAGTTACCAGGAAGTAGCGACCTCAGCACGTTAAGCTAGACAAACTGCATAAACGTAAGTGGAAATCAACATTTTTTTATATAAAATGACAAATTGATAGCACAGCAACATTCATCACTATACTAAAACAGCAAGTATACAAATCACAGAAACATCGCCAGCAATCTGGATTTATGCACAAATGAAAGGCTAGCAACACAAATAACCGTACTTAGCAACTTATATTTTGCACATCTTGAATGGTTGAACCCTCACAACACCAAAGCGTTTAGGTCAAAGGTGGAAAGAGGTAAACTACTAAAATACATGGCGTTTTTCTAAGCAAATACTGGAACCACTATAGCACTCAGTTCAGGAGGAAACTGCACGAAAGGCAAGGAGTTGAAGATGAAAAAATACATAATATTCAAAACTATTACACACATCTGTGGTAACACCAACAGTCAACTCTCTTTACAATATTGCTAATGCAATGGTAACACATACATTTTAAAGCAAGAAATTACACATGTACAGACAACAGCGGAAAAGCAATAATAACAAAAACGGAGGCAAATGCAGTGAAAGGCATGACAACGTGCAGGCTAGCAGTGGAATTATTACACAAAATCCCAACAATCAGAATGGGTGTTTAGAATGGGTGCACCGAGTAATCTTCTGTCTTATCATGGTAGCCTAAGTTATTCCATTGACTGAGGTAGTGTTGAAGCTGATTAATGAAGATAGTGAACTCTCACAAGTTTTAGTCAAAGCTTTAAGCAACTGACCTGTGAGATCCCCATCACCATACCTATGACTACCTTTTAAGAACGAATGTGTTAATGGCTTTACTGTTCAGATCGAATCAATATTAACAGCAGATTTAAGGTCATGTAGAAGCACGTTTTACTGCAAGTCATGGAAGGATGAAGCACAGCTGCCCTGTTGGAATCACACTTGCACATAACAAAAGACATACTTTAGCGAGTAAATTTTAAAAAAATGCGCCCAAAACAGACACTTATAACAAATGATAAAAATACTTTTTCTGAGCTGCAGCTCAAAGCCTAGTGTTGTACATTTTGGTGCAGTTCTGTAACATTCGCAGTATTTGCTGTATGTCCTTGGTTGCGCATTGTTCTTAGGCGACGCTTTCCCCCTTGCAGATCAGACCTGGAGCAATTGTCGGGTCGCGTTTTTGTCTTGTTCCGCAGTACTTGGCGAGTGTTGTGTTGTTCATTTTAGTTGCTGAGGTTTGAGTGCATCCCTCTGTTCCGAGCATAACAAGGACCGAGAAGATTGGTCCGTTAAGTGTGGTCAAGACACAAGGTCTTTGCAGCATAAGGCTGCTCACCCTACAGACATAAGGTCTCTGCAGCAGAAAGCTGCCCCCAGAGCCAGATTTAGCTGATGCAAGGTCCTAGGGTAAGTCTAATCAACTTGTGAGACCCTCTCTCCCACTGGTGCGAGTGAAAAATGGCAAAGCGTTAATCAATTCGCACAAAGCAGAAAATGATGATATTAACGCTCTAAAAGTACGGTCAATAAAAAATTTCTAATCATTACTAGAACGCCCACGATCACTATGCTTGTTGTTGCCTTCGACGCAAAAGCGTTCAATGACATGGAATTTTGGAAATCGTGCTTGTCTGGCGGGAACAGGATTATTAATTTCCACAGGCAAACCAGACGAAAACTTCACGTTTAAATCTTGACCAAAACCCATATGCGTGTTTCATAGCCTACGTATTTCATAAGTTTCACATATATTTTTCTTATCTGTGCTCAACAGTAGCATCCAAAATATACAATTTCCTAAAAACCAAACACACTACACATATGTGTGGTTGCATAAAGACGTTGAAGCACAACGTGACCACCACGTTGCCACTGGTTTCTGCTGTAAAAATCTCGCACACACGAGCAAAACACTACTAAAACGCACGCAAATGATTGCACCGTCTCGATTCAAGGTTCGCGTGTTTATTCCTTTTTCAAACTGCAAAGANTGGAACGCAACGAAATCATTGCGCGCAAGGATATAACGTTTAAACCAGAACAGTCGCCACAAAATCTTTAATAGGGTACTTTACGTTTGTGCAGGGGGACTTGACATTCTGAAAATTTGATAAAAACTCCACTGATTTATAATGTTTCATTTTGCAGTTTGGCAGGCTAAGCCCACCAATGGCCCCCACGGCGATTGGAGTGCTTTGAACTTCCTGTAGACTCCTCAGCGCTGACACTGAAGTAGTATTTTAGTAACGCGTGCTCATGCAATGCGAGTTCATACCAAGTAAATGCATTTTTTCACACAACGCACCGTCAGCACGGTTAATAACAAATTTTGCGTTTCACTGTAACGCACACTGAACTGAACTCGGCCTCATGTGCAGCCCGAGTTGATAAACACAACAAAAAATACGCGCGCGTAATTAATGACGTAACGCGCGTGTCTCACTGATTAACAAGTACGCGCAACTTGCCGTAACACTTCCCTTATGCTGTCACATGTCATTACTAACATACGTATTAGGAAATATAAAGTTATTATCGTCGAATCAAGTAAGGCTGAACACAACGCAATAAAAATTTTAAGTTTTTTTCCTGGCCTTCATCATGACAAAATTATCTAGGAATTCATTAAAATTTGTTTGCCTAAGTTTGCCACTTTTAATGCATCGAATGCTTAGTGTGGACAACCTTCCCTGGAACAAATACCTTTCTCCTAAGTAATTAGTGACCATAAAACTGAGAAATAAGGACTCACGTGGGTGAATAAACTAAGAACCACGAATCTAAGGCATCAGACCCAAACGCGCTGTTGTCACTTTCTTGCTGTTTCAATATTCTTTGTCTCCTTGGAGTAGAGTTATGTGGTTGACATTTCACAAAGTGATTTTGCTTGCTATTTAAGCTCGTAAAATTTTTTTCTGATTTGCTTAGCATGGGAGCAGTACAAACTTGCGCAAGTAGGTTGCTCAATAGCAATCTGATTTCTGAATGACTTTGTTAATGAAAATGAAATTGGAAAAATCCCGTTCAAAAACACTAAACGAGCTTTACATAATAGAAATTCTAATAAAACTACCGCATTGCTCAGGCTCAGAAGAAGTAACTATGTTTCATTGTAGGATACTACTGCTACCCTTACTTATATCTCTTATTTACAGTATAACCTCAAGTTTTGATAAGGTGCATATAAAGCACGAACGTCCATACGTTTTTTCTCCTGATTCACACGTAACAATCGGTACGATTCAACAAATGTAGGACGCAGCCGTCGTCCTTTGAGTATATCGACAAAATAGTCGGCATGCGGCTCGACCAACGGTCATATTGACATTAATGGAAACTCGCTGGAAGACCCTGCCGTTATCAACATGAAATCTGATTAGGTGAACTAAATTTCATGAACAATTAACAATAAATTATTGACGATGGAATTGATCATATTCCGTCAATTGACTCTATGCGTACCGCAGTTTGTTGGAGGCCCCCTTGCACCTTGAGGCCCCAGGCTTAAGCCTGCTAATGGTAAATCCGGCCCTGGCTGCCCCACACCACAGGCTCTTTCTCATAAAGGCATCAGGTCTTCGCAGCAAAAAGCTGCTACCCATAATGTTCGTCAATCACGTTTTGTTGGCTTGACCGAATAAAGTCGGTAAATTGCATTACCTGAATTTTATGGTTTGCTTGATGTAGACCTGAATTAAGCGTCAGTAAGATACATCAGAAATTAACAAAAATTTTTACTCAATAAAATCACTCAACGATCGAGTGCGAGTGCTTAATAATTGATTCCAGTAACAATTTTGCAGTGTTTACGAAATTAAATTTGCCGTTATCGAAGCACAATAAATTTCACTGATGAACAGACACTTTTGAATAGAATAAAATTCGCACTGCAACAGACTATCAAAAAAGGTTGGTCAAATTTATCATTTTGTGTATTTCAACCAAGAGTTTTTATTTTCAAAAATGTTTTGGAAACACACATTCAATCGCATGTTTTGTAAAGATGAACAGATTTATGTTTTTCAAATCCAAACCTGATCCATTAATTTTATTTCAAAATCCATTCCAAATCCGATCAAACAATTTTATTTCAAATCCAATCCAAATCTATATTTGAAAAGTGATAGATTTAAGAAACTAACCTTTTTCAAATCCAAAATCCTGTCACTGTTGTGAGGCTATATATAATACAACCAAAGTTTCAAAAATAAAAGAAAAGGAAGTGTCTGTTTTGCGTCATGAGGCAAAAACATTGCAGGAGCTATTTTATCTTCAGTCGAACAACATTCATTTGAAGTGGTCACATCATAAGATCGGAATGCATGGTAAGTTCGGAACACATGACCTGCTTCGTTGACAATGACATGTGGCTCAGTCCGACATGCATGGACAAGTGCTTGGTTTCTGCTCAGTCGTAGAGATCTTGTTTGCAGTGAGCCCCTCGGTGTTCAGCTGGAGTATATTGGGCCGGGGGTCAGGTTCGGCAGCATTTCTGAGTCAAATTTCCGGCAGCATTTCTGCTGCCGCGCCCTGAGAAGGGTGTTGTTTGACACATCCCACGCTGAACGCATCCAGCGCGAGTAGCAGTGGTTGCTCTCGTAGTGACAGGTTTAGTTGACATTTGTAGCGAATGTCGTGCAGGAAGGCCACGTGAAGGCAATTGTCATCCTCCCAAGTCACTGGTTGAATGAAAGTCACACCAATTTGTTAACTTTGATATCATGTTATGATAATACATAAGAGAGCAGGCTTGCACCTTGTATTACCGTATATGTCAAAGCTCCAATTTTAGACAAGCATGATGTACAATTTCAACGGATGTGAAAAACTCCACTGAACCAAACTTTCAAATACAGTAACCTTAACTAGAGTCCCGAAACAGAACTGAAAGTTGTGAAGAAGTTCAAAACTAGATTATCAAATCTAAATCCAATCCAATACTTGTTAAGCAGAATTTAAAAAATCAAAACCCAATACAAATGCAGTAAAAAAATGAAAATCCGCAGGATTTAGATCCCAATCGAAATTCATGTTCAGTGATGAATATTATTCATCTCTGATATTTTGGAAGAGTGTATCCCATTACGGATGGGTGTTTCCCCTTTTTTTACTGAAACGAATAGCAAAAGCAAACACAATTGAAAGACTTCTCTTTGGGAACTAACTTGAATTGTAACAAAGCTTTAACAACGCAGATTAACGAGTTCTCATTTTTTATTTTCACTCGCTCTATGATTTGAAATTTAATTTAAATTTTGAAGTAAATACCTTTTGTTAACTGAAAGCAAGGCACGCACTGCATGCCCTGCCATCATGGACCCTACGTACCCGATTGCTGGTAAAATCCATGAATGTTTTCTTTAAATGTATTTGTCGTTTCTTCAAAGGATTCACTGGAGGATTAGACACCCTGGATGATTACAAAACGTTGTACAGCGGAACGGGTTTCGGTGATCCCCCATTTATGAAAGAGTAAGTTCCTGCAGAAAAAGGCAAACAACAATATTTCATTTAACAATAACACCATTTTATCAGACAACATACTATGCAAAGAGTTTGCCTCATCTCGTCTAGCTGGAATTTCCTGTTTTTGTTGTTGCATGAGAAGCAATAGTCTACCTGGTGATTATAGGATAATATGAAAGCTGCCCTTCCTTATTCATCTTCCGAAATTGAAAACATAATACTGTGATTAATAGTAGCATCATATTGTTTTCAGCTATTCACAATCCTTTAAAAACTAGTTATTGAAATTACAGACACAAATTAAAAGCATCACTTTGTAAACAAAGCGGATAAAAGCAACAACGCAACTTTATGCGTTTAAATTTGTGAAGCAATGACTTTGTCAGTTCAGACAAAGCGAGGAAAGTAGGATTGTCGTTGATAGCTTGCTCGTGATGAACAATTGCACATGCAATTTATTTCTACAGCTGGAAAACGGATGCAGAAATGGGTAGACAAATCTTGACAGGAGTATCACCTATAGCTTTACAGAGGTGCACCGCATTGCCATCAAACTGCAATATCACTGCAGCGGATGTAGTGAAGTCTCTGCCTTCGTGTACAACCCTCGAAGCAGAAATGAAGGTGAACCGAAAGAAAGTGACGTTTTCAGACAAACATTTTGAAATTTCTTTTTTCTCGATGCCCGGCTCTAGCAGAGATGAAAGAGTCAACGATGTCGTTTCACCAATGTGGAAAATAAGGA
>JGI24021J15306_10005500_pt1 | contig 15076 bp, 5 predicted proteins | sample Ectturendosymbi1_FD_15306 | JGI IMG/M metagenome (IMG submission 15306)
TTTATTGACTGTACTTTTAGAGCAGGGGTTCCCAACCTTTTGTTTCCCATGTACCCCTTCAGCATTTCGACAATGAACAATGAACAGGTAGGCTGCCACTAAAATCTCGTATGACAAGGTATTTTATCATGGTTATTCATAGATATATTTGACAATGAGCATATGATTTTGATATAAATATTTCGAAATCTGTATAATGTAATTATTTTTTCTCTTGTATTGCTAACCTCAAGTGCACCCCTTCAGATAGGCAAATGTACCCCTTGGTGTACATGTACCCCAGGTTGGGAACCTCTGTTTTAGAGCGTCAGTAATTTTACATGTCGCAAGCGACTTTTTTCGTGGCGGTTGCTGCATACATCCAACATTGTGTTTAAAAATGTTTCCCCCCTTGAGATTTTGGGCCCCCCTCCTGCGACATCCTGGCGACGGCCCTGATGTGGCGACTGACTCTTCACTTTCAATTGTTGTAAAAAAGATGTATGCAGTTTTGTGTCTTCATGCTTAGCCTTCGGTTGGGGTATGAGCGTTGGGCTCGGGCTCTTTCGCTGGAGCGGATGACCCGAAAATAAGACCGAAAAGTGGTTAAAAGGCTGCACAAATACCTCGAATTGACCGCACAATCCTTCTGCTATGAATCCATCGGCTCTTTGATGAGTATTTATTGCCGATCTTAGGAAGTTTTTGTTGCTCCAGATTCTTCAAGAGCTCTACCAAGGTTGCCTTTAAGGTGTTTGTTCAAGAATGCTACACATTAAAGAAGTAGGAAGTACCCAACATTTCATGAACTTAATGTTCGTCATCATCCATTGCACTAGCCTACAGCACAGAATTTTATCGTCAACGATTAACAAAATAAAATATTGAGCAAAAATTCGGACAAAATCTATTGGTACTTACAGGATGTGGGTGATTTCATCATGAATAGACTGAAGTTGGTTGGTCAGTTTGTAGTGAATTTCTACTATTTTGAAATACATCGAGATGTATGTCAAAATTTGTCACAGAAGGCACTTTGTACTTTGCCCACATCTGTTTCAATCGCAATTTTGAGAAATGTTACTAACGAGGGCAGATCCAGCCCTTAAGTTTAGGGGAGGCGATTTCAGTAATATTGGGCAGTCAAGTCTCAGTTCGCAGTCAAGTTTCGTTTTCCGTTGTACAAAATCATGGTGAAAAAAGTTACTTTCGTAGGTTTAAGAGGGGGCGATCGCCCCAATTGCAAAATACATTTTTAAGTGGGCAAAATTTTTTTTTAATTTTATGTTTGAAACAAATTTTTCTGGGCACAACAAATTTTGGAGAAATGCTCTCCGGTGGCTACAGGCTTGCGTCGAGGTAAAAAAAGTTTAAAAGGCACTGGTCTATAAAATTATCCAGGGTTCTCATAGACTAAAGGAACATCAGAGAACAGAGGAGCGCGAGCGAGAGTAAGACCGAAGTGAAACAAATTTATATACGACAATACAACTTTGCATTGTCGTTGATTGCAGCTATAGTGTGTTGAAAATGTGCCGAACAGGACCGGGCTGCGCAATGGACTGAAATCGCAGCGTCTTTTCAGTTAGAAAATATCTTTAAATATTTCGAGTTCTTTATAATAAGTCGATTTGTTGCTAGAGCATCATTCACATTTTCCTAATCATGGATTTGAAGTTATATTATCAGATTGTTATCGTTATAAACTGGAGGTAGAGTCTGCTGATACATGCTACATGATCAAAACTTGTAACGAATACCAGTTGAAATAGTTTTTCAGAGCCAGCGCTAGCTCGTTTTTAGTGATACGGCCAAGATCAGTAGAAATCGTGTGTCCAGGGAACCATTGGTCCATAGCAAGCGGTTCTTTTGCGACTCTGTGCTCCCTAGAAAAAGATGACCTTTTTTAGCCATTTATAGTAAGTGATGCCCTGTAAGCACTTTCTGCCAAAGCGCAGTTGCGGAACAAAGTCCAAAATCTAACCTGAACTGAAAACATTAATAGCCTACAACCGTAAACTAAACATTACTCCTTGAATAGCTATCTATTTCCTTGAAGTTTCAAAAAATTAGAGGGGACATTGCGCTCCACAATTCTACATCTCGAATTATGCAAACCACTATCTGCAATGCACACTACACAGTTGTTGTTCTAACTATTCGCCGTTGATGCAAAAGACAAAAACAAAAACGTGCCCAACAGTACGGTTAAGCAATGTTACGAGCCAAAAAAATTCTCAAACCCTTCCAAAAATCAACCCAAGTCTCTCAGTGTGTCCTTTGTACCAGAAACATAATTTTCATCAATTTTGTCCATAACTAGTCTGTCAACTTGTTCTTTGTGAACGAGCAAAATCATCGAATCGTTCAATCGTCGTTAAGTCATGGTTGTACGAATACCGATACCGGCTCCCCTAACTTCTGGTTCCCTCGTCGAAACTTGTGTAGCTTATTATTATAGTAACCACCTTGTAAAAAATACAGCTAACATGCTAAGATTTATAAATAGATTAATTGTTACACTGACAAACAAAAAATTTAGCGAGTGTACTTTATCCTCCCGAGCCCGGATGTGATGTACATGTTATCCCCTCTCGTATGCCCTGGTTGTACGCAAATAATTTTTTACGCGCTTCAGCCCTGAAAAAGACCTCTCTGATGTGGCATTCGCGGCAAGTAAAAACAAAAGAAGACCCAAAACTTTCCAGACACCGGAAAATACAATACTTTCATTCTCAGAGACTGACAATTTCGACAAAATTTTTATGGCATCGTGATAAGTGAAATTAGTAGCCAACTTGTTGCAAACATCTACAGCCTGCTTTCAGAAATGGGAGCATTAGCCTACTTGGAGTCCAAGCTTCGAAAGATCGTCATTTGTAGATTTCCAACCCTGTTTCTAATTCAGTATTCAACATTCATGCATTAACGATGAATACAACTGCAGTGGGCGGTGAATTGGTGGAGTACAGCAAAAAACAGTTATTTCGGGCTTTAAAATTTCTGTCAGCAGTTGTGTAGGCACGTTTCTTAAAACTGACCACGTATTGTTGAGTCGGAAAACAGGTTCGGCCATGGCCGTACTGGACGAATAGGTTGCGTCGACCCTGTTTCTGTGAGATTGCACACTAAATAGTTTAGCCGGGAAGTTAGACTTCTTTTGTATGAGAGAGATTATACCGTTTATTTTAGATAGATGAACATTTCTGGCTGGTTTTGATTTGTACTCAGTAGCTTAACTGACGGGGGGCCATAGGGGCGAATCGACCCCTGGCAAGTTAAACGAAAAACCGGCCACCACTTGGTTTATACAGTAGAATTTCCCTAAAACGTCATTTCAAGGGAACGGAGAAAAAGGGTCGTTGTAGACCAACTGACGTTATAGCCAAAGTCGTTATAGACGAATTTTATTGTATTTCGGTTTCAGTATTCTTTTGGTTTTCAGCACGTTGTTATTTTGCGCTTTTCGGAGTATTTTCCGGTGATTTAGGGCTTTAGTATAGCAATCCACATCCGGTTCACCATCATTTCCCAAGTTCTTTTCTGAGTGTTGGCTAGTGGGCCCCCTACAGTGGTCAGTGGACCCCTTTCAGCTACGTTCTCGACCTGGATCAAACCTTTAGTTACGCCACTCTTTATACTTTGAATTTAATCAAACGCTGCAACACATTCAATCCCGTTGCGACAGAGAGCATTCGGGGGCATTGCCCACCCATATTTTTTGGTTTCCCACAAACTCTTTGGCTCCATTTCCATACAAAGTATGATTCGTTCATTCAACGGCGTTTAGCCATCTGGTTTCCACCAAGCCCGTAGCCAGGTTTTATGGTTTGTGGGGGCAATAAACATTTAAGGGAAAAATCTTTGTTTTTATTATATGTTTTTAAAACAAAATTTCCTGGGCACAAAATTTGGAGAGGAAGAAAAAAATATGGAGGGAATTGCCCCAGAATAGCCCCCGTGGCTACGGGCCTGGCTGTAGCATATTGACAGCGCGGGGTTTAAGTTAAACATACACTTAACAAGCGAAGAACTGTTATATAATAAATTCTGTGAGCATTCATGTGACTAACATTATTAGGCATACTGAATTTCGTAAGTAGGAAAAACCTAGTCCTAAATAGCGACTGGTGAACATTATGGCCTACATATCTTTTTATCAAAAATGCATATATGTATCTTTTTACCAAGAAGGAAAACATTAGTTTACAGCTCACAAGTACAGTACAGAGTCAATAATCAATGCTTCCAGACTCATCAACATATTTTGCACTTGTCATATCTAGACCAGCTATGTCAAACCAAAAGTGCCTACTGATCCAAAAATTATGTCACTATCTTAACGAGGGCTGCACAATGAATGACATATTGCTGAGGGCCGAACACTGAATGACTTACTTTGATCTTAGGTCTTAGCAAACTAAATTTGGTTCAAGCTAATGTATTGAAAGGTTTCCAATCCTAACCGCAATGGTAACGACTGTTTGCCACCTTTAACCACTCCATAAGTGTGATTTCATAGGTAAGTTTAGTGCCAACAGAACAAGGGTAGACATCAGAAAACTAGTAATAAGTTATGCGCCAAGATGTCAGTGAACATATGGAAATCTCCTAGCACGCGGTACAGACGTGATAAAGTGGCACTGAGGATCACCTACATAAAATGTCAAATTTAAGATCATCAAAATAAGGAGAGGATGTCAGTATGTAGGCTACTTACACTACAGCGAAAACCTAAACTGAGCCGCACAAAATCTTCGACTGGGCTGCATGCGGCCCGCGAATTGGACATGGCTGTGTAGTATCAGTATGTGTCGAAGTCGATTGTCAGAAGCAGCAAACTCACTGCTTAAGAGATTTTTTTAATTCAGTATAGCCTACTCTATATACAGCATTCAGAGGTGGATATTCGGAGAAGCGAACGAGGCGATCGCCTCGGGCTTCTTTTTTCGCAGGTGCCGTAAGGGCCCACCTTTTGAAAGTTGCGCAGTTAGTTTTTGCATTGTTTTGTTGAAAACCTTATTAACCGATAGAGCCAAATTTAATAAGCTCTGAAGCAAGTCATATCTTTGTCAAACCAGAGCACAAATTATGTGTAACTGTGTCAAAAGGGGCCCTTCAACAACTCTAATGTGTATAGGCAAAGAACAATTTAAAACCAAATGGCTTCAAAAAATTACAATGTGAAATGTACTTTCACGCAAACGCAAATTCCCAGACAAAACGAAAAATTTAACTTTCTTTCAACGAATAAAATTTTTCTATTACATGTGTAAAATATAAGGACCCCTTCCTGAGAGTTTTCCTCGGACACCTAAATTCTAATATATACCCTTGCAATTTTGTATATACTAAAGAGCAAATTTCACACAAAGAACCGCGGGGCCCCCAAAAGCGCGGGGCCCATAGCAATTGCTGCATTTGCTACTATTGTTAATCCGGCACTGAGATGACACCAGCTAGTGTTGCTGTGCGCAATAAGTAAATGTACCAGTCCCGTTGCTGCCAGGGGGCTTTAGCCGGCTTATCCCCCAAACAAAGCTCCAAGCCCCTAAATTGAAATATGAAACACTATAAATCAGTGGAGTTTTTCTCAATTTTAGAATGTCAAGCGTCACTGCACAAACGCAGAGCCCCCTTATTGAAGAATTTCTGGCGACGGTTCTGAAATGTACAGATGATATTTGATGATAAAAAAGCAAAAGAACAACAACAAGACATTCAAAGGTCTGCAGAAGCGCGATTGCCTTTCTTCCACACTTGGCTACTGTTTTGATAAGGACGCGGTTTTGTAAACCATCCGCTTAGAACCTTTTTTATGAAAAGTTACGAAGCCATCAGAACGTCATTGTTTGTGAATGGTGGCCAGACTTATTTCGGTGCGCAGCAAAGGAGGAACTACTTAAAATGTTCAATGACGAATAGCAGGAGGAAACACCGAACGGAACTTCATGTTTGTTTTTACTATAGTAAAACTTTACGCTTAGTCCAACTTGATGTCATCTGATGATCTAAGATTTCAAAATTGCTTGTGATTCTGCCCACGAGCTCTGGTATTATTGTCATGGACTATTTTCATTTCCATACGCACTTTTCAACAATGTAAGGGACAAAATGAGGTGCTACACTGCATTCCTTACGCTGTGTCACATGACTGATGAAAAAGGAAAAACTTGGGTGTTTTAATACAAGATAGATTTAACACTGTTTTAAGAAGAAAAACTTGCGTTAACTTGATATAGGAAAAAACTGAGAAAGCAGAAATTACCCATTAAAGCCCGCTTGTGGCGTAATACTACAGTATTATGAGAAGCAAAAGAACATATCCTATGTACATACAAGACCCAAATGCGAACAGCCAAAGAAAACAAACATGCATCGATTAACACAAAGTAGATCTGGCATCATACTTCGCCTTAATACGTTCTACCCTGTGAGGCAGAAAAGTGAAGTAGACCCTAAAACACAAATACAAATGAAAATGACAACGCACCCTCGTTCGTTTCCCCATGAACACTTGCAATAGTTAATAACAGTTGGGCTGTTTTTTACTAAAAATGTAGCAAATTTTTGGCTGTATCCTAAAATCATTACCTTCTTCGCTAATCTCGGTTGTTGACAGCCGTTGCTCCAAAGTCTAGATGATTTATTTAGAATACTGTAGTTATTATCGTTTCCTCTACAACGTTATTTCGTTCAGGACAAAACTCATAATATAAGGAAATGAAACAAAAATTATCCATTCATGAAGTATTCTGTAGCGTGTTAGCAGCGATCCTATTTTTGGCAGCAAAGATTTTCTGAGAGCTTCCTGTGGTCTCAGCTGTTTTTGAGGAGCAGCGAAGTTTCACTGATGTCGAAAATCATTAAATACTGAAAATTATCATCTTGTTTTCACGCAAACGATTTTTGAAAACTTTACAAACCAACTAGATGTCAGACATCAGCCAAGTGAAGGAGACATTTTTGCACTTCAGTAAGATCTAAAATCAGTTCTCAAATAGCTTTTATGATTAATGAGAGAAGTAACTGCCATCATGTCAATCGAAAAAATGGTGCAAAATCACAATTTCCGAAATAGTGATTTTGAAAAATCGTAAAAGTGCGATGTTATCGGTCGAAACCAGTCCTTGCCCTTGTTGCTAATGTAATTTTATGAAAATATTTTATTTTATGCTTATGTGCAATTTGATGACACAAAAACAAAAGACAAAAATTGTTTTAGGTAAATCGTATTTCTAAAACGACGGTAGTTACCAAAGCTAGATTGTCACGAAAACCTTAAGTTCGCTTAACCCTGCCTGTATGTGAGCTTACCCGGAATCTTAACACAGAAAAATTTATTGCAACTTTTTATTTTTATCAGCATGCGAATAACATACTTGATTGGTACAGATCAGTCCTCTCAACGTTCAGACGTCAGACTTGGTTAAGTCGAGTTTCGCAGTCTGAAAAGATAATACGGTTGGACGTTTTTGTCTTTAATGACAGTCGTTCAAACCTTATCATCTTCACCTGTAAGTTTAATTGTTTTCTTCTTCTTAGTTAAAATATGCGAAGAAGAGTTTTGCAGTTCCAGCGTGAAATGATACAGGCGATGTGGCCTGAAAAGATAAGAGCATATGCACAACACTAATTTTTTAATGGAGGTTATTCCACATGCATCATCTTTTACCTTTTATTGAATGGTCTTCTTTTTCTATGAAGGAGCGAACAGAGTTCACCTCGCGAAACAAACAGGTTTAGTTTCACGGAATCGATGAGTCTTCGTAGATGGGGGAGCGAATAGAATTCGCCTCGCGTAACCAACAAAGTCAGTTGCACGGAGTCGTCGAGTCTTCTGTACTTCTTTTCTTCAAGGGTGATCTTCTTCTTGATTCTTCAGTCTTGATGTATGTTCGAGAACCGTACCGTAGCACCTCTGATTTGGTTGAGGTTTTCTGGCAGGTTTTATAGGCAAAAGTCTTGTTTATTCTTTGAAACGCCTCCGCTTCTATTGTTCGATGAACATCATGTGACTCTAGTTCATGCGGGCGTGTCTTGTTTTTCTATTATGTTTTGTTATGATTAACGTTCCAGCATGTTCTTCATTCGTGGGAGTATTGTTTTGTCGTGTCAGTCTTGCTTACAGGATGTTTAACGTGGGTTTATTTTGTTTTTTATATCCCAGAGGTTATTCTATCGGAAAAGTGGAAGTTTATCACGCTTTCCATTTGTTCGACAACTCTCATTGACAAGTCTGTTTTACATGTGGGCGTTGGTGTTTTTCGTCCTTTGTAACATATGGTTTAGAGTGTGTTTCTTTAGGTCATAACCTTTCTTAACCTTTGGTGTATTGGTGCATCAGTTGTCTGTTTTTGATGTCACGAAGTCTTTGCAGTTTAGCTACAATGTCTTGTTTTTGTCTTGTTCTAAGGTTATGGTTTCGTATATATTGTCCAATGTAGGGTATCTTGACAAATTTCCTTCGAAATTGTGTTGTCGGGACAAGGTTCCCACAACACCAACATGTTCACCATAAACTACTTCTGTACTAAGCGATAGAGTAGGCCTACATGCAAATGACAGATATAGTAACGAAGCTGCTAATGAAATTGCTGTGGCATCCATGTACATCAATAAGTGGATACCACCTAAAATGTATGATTTTCTATTAGCCTGCGCAAAAGTGGCAGGACGTTGGATAGACTACTTCAGGGGTCAGGAACCTATGGCTCGCGAGCCAGATGTGGCATTTTTGGTGACGACATCTGGCTCGCTTGACATTTTCTTAACACGATTGTTACGAATGAAACTTCTGTAATTTTCCATCTACCAGACTACAAAGCCATCAGCAAAACCATGCAGCACCAGAAGTCGCATTAACAGTAAGAAGCATATTTAAAGAGAAAATTCAGACATTTAGCATTGTTTGTTAAAATTGTTGATTTTGCTTAAAAATGCACACGTTAGTTAGTAACTTAATTGCATTTAAGTATTGAAAAATATTATATGCCTCTCACGGAAATACAATTAATAATATGTAGGTTTCATGGCTCCCTTAGTCATAAAGGTTCCCGACCGCTGGGTTACTTCAAAACATTACAGTGGACGGTCTTGGCTATTTTCGATGTTTGGTATTTTAATTCGGTACAGTGACTTGCAAAACAATTACTTGGGAATGTAGGTTAAAATCTTTTCCATGACCATTTGCGTAGTGCCCGGTTAAATTGATGAGTTATTTTTAAGGAGTCTAAACCGCTAGCGAATAAAAGCACGGTGGCTAGCTAACTTAATTTGCATAGTACCCTTTGGTGCCAAGCCCGCGACGTTAGGAAACATTCCTTCTTCTTAGACTCTGTAAAGGGTTTATCCCTTTCGAGTTCACGTCATTTTCTCAACAAAGTCAAATAAAAGCAAGACGTTTTGTTTTTTTTTTTGTTTTCCGATAAAAACTGAAATGATCACTACGTGTTTTCCCCAATTCGATTGGAGAAATTCATTCAACAAAATGATGAAAACGTAGCACCGAATCGGTGAAGACGTGGTGCTTTAGGATTACCCTTTAAAATATCATCAATAATTTGTGTATATAAATGGGTGCCTTAATTTTGCGAGTTCAGTTTGAAAAATCGTTTTGTCGAAATTTACCATCAAATAGCAAAATTTTCTCAATTTGGACTTGAGAGATACACAAACAACTTTGCTGAATGGCTTGCTATTTCTTGATGAAGGTGAGTTCTGTCTGACAGCGAAATTACGGATTAAACTTGACTTTAGCCTACTGATCTCTTTTAAAAGTGTCATTTTGCTGGTAAATACGTTATAGCCTTACCACGTGCAAGTCTACTGCTGGGCTGAACCCTGCTCTGATTACAGATGTTATTGGCTTTGTTCATGGCCGTTCAAACACTTGGCTGCAACAGAGAGAACTGGATGAAGGTCACATCTGGCATGCATCCACAAGACATCCAGTTAGTTTGTTATTTTTTTAGATTAAAAAGAAAAAATTTTAAGACAAACATTTTTTCTTTAAGTCCTGCAAAAAGGAGTTGTAAAAATATCTATCGCTCCTATCTTCTTTCAGATCTAAATTTAGATTTATGTGAGTGATTAGCCTGCGGTATCCGCTACAAGTTAGAACACACAAAAAGTGTTTTGATACAACTCCGATTTTTACCGTTATAATTGGTAACCGCAGTTGCAAACCTTTCAACATTTATTTAACGAAAAAAATAGATTACATAGTTTCCTGAGTTGTGTTAACGTAATCCTCTTCGCAGATAAATATTGTCTGATATCTTATTTGATGCGAAATTCTTCATGGATCTCAGTTTTGGTTTCTTTCCAGGACTTTAGAAAAATTCTCCTGTTGTTTTCACACCATCGGCAAACCGAAGACTGTTGGGTTTACGCGCACAACACCGGGATTTTTTCGATGTCAAAACTTGCATCAACGATCAATGAGCGCCGTGATGTGCGATGAAACGTGTTACTTCCCAGAAGGATGGCAATGCCAAGGAAATAGCGCCAGCTACAGAGTTGAGCCAGTGCTGTATAAAGAACGCCTTCGGGATCGTGACAATAATGTCTTCCATCTTCGGTTTCCAGTAGCTTGCCAGTGCGTAAAGGTTTCGATAAGACGAGGTTTGTCTTAAGTTCCAGTATAAGATGAAACAAATGAACTTACATTGAAAACTACAGCAGCAGCCGACCTGACAACAACAACGCCCAACACCAAAGATTGAAGCAATCTTTGTTGGAGTATTTATACATTTTCAGTTTACTTTGTGCTCAACAAACGGTTTTAAGTTTTTTTTGTGGTTATTAATATATTTATTGTGTGTTTTTTCAAGGCTTCATATTTGTTTTTGGACTTATTTATAAGTGACAATAAGCAATGTTTTTGTCCTTATTGCTGTTTCTGACGCTTTTCTTAGGACAACAATATTATACACTTGATAGGCTCTGCGGAAATAATCTTCAAAAAGTATATGAAGTGATTGGTTTTGCAAGTGGGACGTGAAACCTCAGATAGGCCTTAAATTTGGTATTTTTTGCTCTTGCTGTTTCACTTTAAGCATTAAAGAATTTAAATTTTCTTTCTAAAAGTTACATACGTTGCTGTAGTAGATCCGCATGCCAAGACCAAGCCCGTAGCCACGGGGGGGCATTCGGGGCAGTGCCGCCCATCACTATTTTGCCCCTACAAATTTTGCTGTGCCCAGAAAAATTTGTTTTAAACATATAATGAAAATAAACGTCTTGCCCCCATGAAAATGTATTTTTCCTCCCAAAACCTGGATACGGGCCTGGCCCAGAATAACGGTGTAGAGTGGAACCTGTTTGTTTTAGTGCCAGATGTTGAGTTCTAGCAACAATTGAAAAGACATATTAATACAAAATTGAACAAGGAAACGCACTTGGAATTTTATATTATTCTTACGTTGATTCGCAAAGCATTAAAGCCAAGCGTAAACTGTGTTTTGATCTTGAAACATGCGTGATACGATTTTGTGTGTATTTATGTAGCCTTTAATAATTTCATGTTCAGTCTGTTAAAAAACAATCGTATTTTTCTCTGAATCGGAAAAATACATGTATTTGCAAAAATGCTTATATGTGTGCTTCCACAAACTGGGTTTTGCTTTTAAACTTGAAAAATTATTGTAAAAATGGATCGTCGTCCTCAGTCCTTCAGCAATGCAGCAAAAGTGTGTTACGGAATATTTCAAAATTTGTAAAAAGCATCGATACAAAATTTTTTTATCTATCAACTGTACACGAGAGCTACTTCAAAATTCCCAAACATTGTTAATATTGGTCAATCTGAGCATCAATTTGCTTCATCAAAACAATGGGCGTCGGAAGTGGGGGCCACTGGAACCAAGGCTCCCTGGATTTTGAAATTTGATATTTTGCTATAACTTTTCAGTAGAAAAATGTTTTTCTCTTAGTTTCGAGTTGGTAAAATGAAATTCCACCACTGTTGCCCTTCCTGGAAGAAATCTTGTTGGTTACCCCTGAAAAATCCACTATTGGCCCCCCTAGAAAAAAGCTTTCCGACGATAATCCGAGCTTTCCGACGATAATCACAACCCTCAATAAACTTCATCAACCACTCTGTTGAAAAAGTTGTTTCAAGGAGAACGATTCAGTGTATCTAATTTAAGTTCATGCCTCGCGTGAGTTGAAAGAGTAAACGGCTGACGTTTTTCTTAGAGCTGATAATAGCGCAGTCGCTGGACTTACTGACAGGCAACCACGGTGAACGGTCAATAAAAGTTTTAAAGAGGTAATCTTGTTTACAAAAAGGAACTGTTTCGCATAACTGTTTGGGCTGCAAGCGTACAACTTAATTATGAGTCTTCGTGAAACTTCATGGTTAGCTCAAAGCTGAAGGTATGTCTACAAGATTCGCATGAATGACACTTAGGCCTAAACATTCCAACGCCCCGGTTTGTTTGGGAAAGTCCCGGTTGTACGTTCGTGTCTCCTTTTGTTGCGAAGAACCAGATCAGCTTTAGACCACAGCAAGAAGTGAGGCTTGAGGGAGAGAACGATGGAAACAAGGAGTTAAAATTCTGTTTCCGTTTCTGAAAAACAACAACGTTTATGTTGCTTTCAGTCTTTAGTCTGCGGAACTTAACACACTTCATACCAGTGCGAGACACATTCAAATTGCTATCACCGTTACCTGAAAAATCCACGACCTAAACTGTTCTTGTCCTGGCTTGTAAAAATAAACTAAGATCATCCTACTTAACACATATTACAATTAAAATGACAGGTTTACAAACGCCGCTGAAACTTGCAACCCCAAGGTAGGGGTGGTGTAACGAATTTTTTAGCGGGGGTCCGGGATCAGAACCACCTACATCGCGATTGCTTGATTGCGACGTCATTGGTAATCATTCAACCCTGGATCACATTTTTTGTACAATTTCTGAGAGAAAATACACCCACACTTGCAGTGATTTTTATTTTATAGCAGTTAATTTTATATTTTGTCAGTAGGCACTATCCTCCAAAAGATACGTTCACTATGAAGCAAATTCGGCCGTTGAAAAAAATTCAAATTACTTATACAAGATTGGTACCAATTTTCAAGTAATGCTGGTAATTTAAAAACCAAAAAATGTTTTTCACTGCGGAACATCTCTAACTTCCTTACTGCAAACAGACGGTTGAATAAGTGGGAGAGATGCTTTGTGCCAGCCATCAGCAGAAGTAGTGACTCGTGTACGGTATAACCACGCAACGAGATTGATATTAAAATAAGCTTGCCTATGCCCAAGATCAAACACTAAACTAAATTTTAAAGATGATACACTTTACAATCAACAACAATCAACATTACGCAAATATAAAAATGCCGAAAAATAGTGGAGAGCCCCTGTATCACTAAACCCCCTTGAAAAATTGTAAGAAGGTCCGCACACCCCGACCATCCTTCTTCAAACGCCCATATAAAAGGGAGTCTGCGACAATCCATACTAAATCCTTTCAAAATGGACTTTCGCCACTCTTCTAAATCTTTGCATAGGGTCATTCTCAACAGCTAGTTGAATGAGGTTAGCTTTGTGGTTAGGCACCGGGCTCTGTCGGTTGTCTAAAAAAGTGTTTTTGGTTGTCGAAAATGTGTTCTAAAGTCGCTGTTGAAGCACACAAGCACCAAACGTTGTGGCTGAGCTGTAAGAACAACTGGCATAGATTCAACTGCAGTGCCAAATTCAATCATATTGTATAGCCATGCATTTTTTGCCTTTTGGAGTCTTTTGCTTGTTGCTGTTGAGCAAAATAGGCAGTGCCACTACAAACTCTTTTTCGAACACATCTCTTCCGCACAGTGGCGTACGCAGAAAATTTTCATGGGGGGTTCATTCAGGGGGTATGGTGTCATTTGTATTTGATGTCCGTTTTTTGTGATGTCATAATTTGACGTCGTATTCATGTTTTCCAAACTAACGTTTTGGCGAAGTTTGCGCTGACCAGCCATAGCAGACAAAATAAAGACAAGTGTTTTGGATAAAGTGAACTATCGCCGAACACAATCTCAAACATGCGTAGTGGGCGAAAGGTCTGCAAAAAGTGGTGAGTTGGTTTCTGGATGCAGACAATAATCCAGATTCCCACCAAAACCCAATTATTACTTTTTGGTTCATTTGCAACGTTCCTTGAAATTCGCATGCAAATTCATTCCGTGGTATTTGCCTTAAGTCGACAAATTAACAAGCAAAAAGTATGTGAAAACAGTTAATCCCCTTTGCGCAAGTAATAAAGCTTTTGTAAAATATCAAGCTCAAAGGGAGGTTTAAACCCCAACCCCCCCCTTGCGTACGCACTTGCTCCCGCATACACGCAAAAGTGGAAGTACTTCTCTGACTTAAGAAACTCATATTTTCAGGCCTCAGAGAAGACAATGCTAAAAACATATCACTATTTCCTTTCGAGAACCCACCTCGTTTAGATCCACATCTACGACACTGCAGTATAAGGGCGCACGCAGGGGGGGCTGAGGGGCTAGATCCCCACCTTAACGGAAATCGCCTAAACACAAATTTGTTGCTGACATTTTTTAAAACACAAAACAATTCCGCACATGCATACATAGCTAATAAAGATTTCGATTATAACTAGTGGTGTAGTGATCAGTTACCTTGTTACGTTACGAGTGTCACACTTCAACAGCAATAAGCAAATCGTACTAAGACTATAGGAAACCCTCGCTAAATATCGCTTTTCGATAAAGACGTTGCGATTCATGAGTCTTAATGGCATTGAGAGAAACCGCTTCATACATGTTATGACGTAGAAACTCTGCACGTGTTGCGCAATGCGTTACGATTGGAGTTGTTCCTCTTGTAGTTCGAATTTCGGGTACCGTGATGGTAAGAAGAATGCGAGGAAAATTGGATAAGTTTGTGGTTGTACAACGCAAGCGGAAAAGGAGTTCGTCAAGAGAAAGAGTTTTGCAAAAGAGATAGAAATGACACTAGCTCGTGCTCAGAGTCAGCCAGTCAAATATTCAGTAGTGAAAATGATATTGGTAACTTCATTGGAGTTCCCCTGACTGATGCTGATCGACGAAAGGTATTGTTTAATTGCTGGTCCCCTC
>JGI24021J15306_10005502_pt1 | contig 15076 bp, 6 predicted proteins | sample Ectturendosymbi1_FD_15306 | JGI IMG/M metagenome (IMG submission 15306)
GAATGGCTCCTGCTCAGCTCGTGGTTTTGATTGAGAAACAGGCAGGAGAATGTGTGACGCCTTCTCCGTTAGAGGAAAGAAATTGGATCCAGAAAGAACCTGCACCTGGTTGTGTGTGCACTTGTGGTGAAAGGTCAAAGTATTTTATCGAGTATGATGAACCTTGTGCATCTCTGTTCCGAATTAAAGTTTCTAGAACTTTGGCTTAACCAAAAAGGGGTTGCTCTTGTTGTGCGTGCACTTGCGGTAAAAGGCCAAATCACTTTGTTGAGGACATGAACTTTGAGAAAAGACAAACGTTGTAGAACCTGTCCACCATCAAAGCAGAACAAAACGAGGTTCACGTGCCAACTGCCAACGATGGGGAGCACTTATCTGCATTGATCACTTTCAAGTTTTCTGCAACAATTACACACACCCCTGGAATGCTAACCTCGGGTGATTTCAACCCAGGAAGGAGTGGTGGCCACGTAGTGCCTAGGTGAAAATCACTTGACGTTATGGTTAGTGTGAGTTCGGGTGAAAATCACCCCACGTTGTGGTTAGAGTGAGTTTTTTGTTTCCCTGTTGATGCCTTGACATTGTAAAAATTGACATAACTCCACTCATTTATAGTTTTAATATTTCAATTTGGGGGGCTTAGCCCACCAAATTCCCCTGTGGCGACGGGGACTGGCCGTATGTGAGACATGAAAGTCAATAGCAGTGCCGCGATCAATCTGATTGCCCAACAATTGTCGTAAAGTATTTGCCCATTGTGGGCACGTTTACCTTATGTGCCTGCTTCTCGTAAAAAAATTCGCCCATTTTGGGCAAGGTTGATTAATGTGGCTGAAAATGGCAATGAAAATAGAAAAATTTCATGTCTCAACCTAATTTACTTTTATTGCAGATAGAACCACAAGCTTGAAATGAGGTTCTTTTTAAACCTTAAACCAACCGCCAATGACGTCTAGGAGCGAAATAAATTGCTTTTGTTCTTCATTATATAAAAAGTTTTCCAAAATCAACACGTTGTTTTTTTCTGATCGGATGAGCTTGAGCAGACTTGCTAACTTGTAAAAAAACCGCGCACATGTCTAAACCTGTCAGTTAGTCTAGTATAAGCGAATAAGCTAAATCTGCCCATTTTAGGCAAGGACAACAAAAGTGTTTGTGCTTAGAGGTTACCTGAGCAGGGTTCAGCAAGCGATGACTAAATTATTCTTTGTAACGACCAGAACCAACCAGTGTTAAAAAAAAACATCATAAGTGTGTTAAATATGTCTCATGGGTTTGACTGACCTTTTCGTCATGGTTTTCAGTAACAAGAAACGAAAATATGTAAAGTTAATATATTTCTTAAACATCGCACCAGTAGTACTTTTTGAAACGCGTGATTGACGTCTTCATGTGTTGGCAATATTATCATTATAAATGTTTTTGTCAGATGCTGAGTATTAGCAGAATAGCGATTAACACGCTTTGGGAAGCAGATGCTTTATTTCATATATGATGAAACAATGCTATTTTGGACATATTGCAATTTAGTTGAAAACATGAATTTACAAAAAACATAAATATAGGTCACTTTGAAGAGGTATGCATAATCTACATGTGGTTTGGAGTTACGAAGTCATCGCTTGTGCATGTTGCTTGTAGTTGGAATTCCCTCTATTGTTTCATAAATCTGATAACTGTAGAAAATTTACCTGCGGCAAAACATTGCTAATATCGCCTTTTCTCTTTGACACTGTGTAGTTAGTTATTTAGCGGTTAGGTAGCTATTGAGTGATAACAGTTTCACCACTGCAAGTGATAGAAAGAATAACATACATCCTGACGTGAACAGTTTAATGTAATTGAAGATGAACCGCAACTGTTTAGTGACGTTCACCTCATTCTCTGAGCTTCAGTATCTTGTAGCCCTGCAGCCGTCGCTTTTCGTAGTCGATTGAAGGCCAAACAAAGAGAGTGATACGGGGGATGATAAAACACACGTAAAATTGTGGAAGATTTATTGCCCCGTGTAATAAGACGGGAGCTTTCAAACTCCGCAAAGCATCTGCTTTCAAATCGGTCTTTGTTCCGTTTCTCATCTATGGTCAGGAATCTTGGGTAATGCTTGGAAGAGCGATATCTCAAGTGCAAGTGACAGATAAGTGATTTTGCAAAGAGACCAGTGCGTGATAGTTCACGACAAAGTGCGCTGCTGTGAAATACGTAAAACCCTGAACGTTGAGCTACTCCTCCGATTAGAGAGATCCCAGGTACGAGGCGTGTCCTGCTGAACACACCCACTGGAAAATACCCAAGATGCCGACCAAGTATCCGGTGGTGTAATTGAATAGGCGACCTGGTTCACTTTTATCTTGGTATGACGCCAGCAGAACTATGGGAGGCTTCTGAAAACCGTGAGGTGTTTTTAGTCTTCATGTTTTAGCAGCTCCTTCAGTTGCTCTCCTGAGAGGAAACGCTGTTGCGAAAAGTGGAGTAATTTTAATTTTAAATAAATTAAAGTTTGAATGGCAAGTGTGGTCTTTGCAGATAATTTTTCAAAGAAAGGCTTACAATACAGATTTTTATGGGTAAAGCACTGCTGAGTTATTGAAACCCGCTTCTTCCTGTTGACATGCCAACCGCGATGCTTGCTAGACATTTGACGTCACTGATTCTCGCGATAGTTCTGCCATTTTTGTCGTTTAAAGGACCAGCTGAAGCGAATGGTGAGTTCGACTTTCTATTGTTGAACGTTGAGTCTGTTCCACCTGTATGTATCTTAAATTAAAAAAGTCTTAACTTGTGCCACGTGTTTTGTCCAATTCAAAATTTAGTCACTACACTAGGCCAGTACTTCCCAATCTTTTCTTACTTGCAAGACCCTGACTGCAGCAATGTTTTTTTTTATAAAGTATCTCAGACCGCAAATTGTTTTATTTCTAAGAAAATGCATTGTCTTCAATACATGGCGTGATCAGAAAGTCTTACTGCAGATTCGAAAATATTCAACTGAAATCAACCTTGTAATGCACTTGTTACTACCTTAACCTTAAAACAAAACGTTATAATTGAAACTTACAAAATAAATGTGCGTCGTTTTATTACTTTAGTTTTTTTCTTCCTTCGCTATTCATTCCAACCAACATTTTTAACTTTATTACCTTTGCATGTGTTTTGTGATTAGTTTGAAAAAAGGGAATATTGGAAATTTCAAACGTTCACCAACCTCTTATGTTTCAACATCGTTTATATGCGACGGTCGTCGTAATTTATTTGAAACTTAAAAATTAATTGGTATTTTATTTAATATATGAAACGTTTTATGAAGAAGAAAATAATATTTACCTCGGTTGACTTTTCCCGATTATCGTGAATAGTATTGCTTGGCTTGAACCATAACAAATAAAAATGTCTGTTGTTTTTTACTTCCTTGGAAATTTTTGGCGCTTTTGTATGTACATTCAACAAAGGTTTTTACTTTGGTCATTTTCATCTCTGTTGTGAATATTTTTCAAAAAGTTTATTTTATAGATTTCAAACCTACACCAACATGCAATGCCTCATCATTATGGTGGAAGTCATCGTTTATTTGCGATGGTTACAATGACTGTGTTGATAATTCGGATGAGATCGGTTGTCGGTGTCCAGACGATAAGTTTGAATGCCCTTGTTACCAGTCTGATGATGGTTGTACATGGAGGTGGGGATGCATACGTCAATCGAGGGTGTGCGATGGGGAGAACGACTGTGGCGACAATTCAGACGAGGCCGGATGTCAGTGTCCAAGTTATAAGTTCCAATGTCATTGTTACCAGTCTAAGAATGGCTGCACATGGGGGAGGTTGGGATGCATATGGAGATGGAGGGTATGCAATGGGTTCAACAACTGTGGTGATTGGTCGGATGAAAAGTTTTGTCTAAACACAAATGCCTATTGTAGAAACGATGAGTGCGTTGAAAGGTCGAAAGTAAACGATGGAAAAGTGGACATGAGAAATGGATATGACGAGTTTGTATGTTGCGGGACTCAGGGTCATAAGTGTGGGTGCATTCCTGGTAATGACAATTGCAACTCATCTGGAAAGTGCATTCCTAACATTTGGATCGGTGACGCAAAGGATGATTGCAACACAAGCCACAGTGATGAACCATGCACAGCAGTTAAAGGTGGGTGCGAGAACTGCCAGATTATAATTAATCGATGTTCAACAAATGAAAGTAAAACGTTGTTGCTGCAAAATTCAAGTAAAAAGACCACAGTCTGCCATATGAACAACCCATCTTTCCATCATCTGAACGTATCAAGCAAATGGATCTGCATTTCATCTCTGTGTGGAAAATGTTTAGGAGATATCTTCCAATGTGAGAACGGACATGTCATAGACAATGCTCATTATTGCGACACAAAGGTACATTGTCAAGATGGGAGTGACGAACAACAGCAACACTTCGGTTTTCGATGTTCAGGAAAGTCAAGAAAAAGCACCTGTGTTTTGCCGCAGAAAAATCTTTACGATTCGACGTCTCAGTGTGCAGATGGTTCTGATGTATGTTTCGTAGATGGCGAGTTCCGATGTTTTTTATGCTTGGACGAAAAACTCATTATTTCATCAAAACAGGTTTGCGACAAACATATCGACTGCTTTGATGGTTCTGATGAATTTTTGTGTTCCGATCAATCGGTTGCACAAACACTTGCTGGTAATGAGGGATCAAGATGTCCCCTAGGCCAGATGCATTGCAACAGTTCCACTGAATGTGTGGCCATGGACAAAGTTCTGTGCAATTTTTCAGTTGAATGCAAAGATCAAATCAATCGAAGGTTTTGTCGTCACGAGAAGCGATCCAGTGGTTTAATGCGCTGCAGAAGCAGACATGCGACAAACAACTACCTCATCACTATACTCGCCACACGATGCGACAACAGACCAGAGTGCGTGGATATGGAAGACGAATGCGAGTGCGAACCTCGACCATCGTTTTGTGATGATAAGTGTGGAAACACGAGTCGCAGATATTGGTTTGGAAACCGTGTATGTGATGGATATATTAACAGGATCAACTATGGTTCAGATCACTGCAATCGAGAAGTGGAAGAAAACTGTCCGATGAGGTTTCCCTGTAAAAGTAAGGGATTGGTCAGCATCGACACACGTTATTATTGTGACGGCATATTCCATTGTGACAATCACTCTGACGAAACAACCACCGATTGTCTGACGAAACGATTCAACTGCACAGCGGCTGGAGGCGCCATTTCCATCAGCAAAGCGTTTGTTTGTGATGGAATTAGAGACTGCAACCAAGGTGAAGATGAGAGTCGTCAGTTATGCGGAGAGAAACGATTTTACTGCGAAAGTGGAAAACCAATATCAATCGATAAAAAGTTTGTTCAAAATGGTATAAAAGACTGCGATAGAGGTTTAGACGAATGCAAAACTCTATTTTCAGATAGATATGAAATGATCGCCAATCCTCTTCTTCGCTCATTTTTTTGGATCATGGGTGTTGTGGCTTTGATTGGAAATCTAGCCACAAGTGTTCTAACATTGATGGAGATGGTTTCTGGCAATAAAAGCAGTACTTGTGTTAACAAGAGAAATAATTTCGTGAAGCTAGGAAATAGATTCTTTATTTTCAACCTTACCATTTCCGACTTTTTAATGGGCGTGTATTTGTTAGGAGTTGTTTGTCAAGGAGTGAATTATTCTGGACGTTATTGTTTTGTTGATAAAGAATGGAGATCAAGCAATCATTGCTGGATACTTGGCACAGTTTCAATTTTGTCATCAGAGGCATCTGCTTTCATTATGGCATCCATGTCCACGTTCCGACTGGTCACAATTTACAAACCGTTTTTGACTCGCGCTATGAAATTCAAATGGATCGTTCTCGTTGGCATTTTATGTTGGTTTTTCTCTTTGCTTTTTGCTTTTCTTCCATGGATTCGATTAAAGTCTGGTTATTTTGTGTATGAAATTTGGTTTCCCAACCATTTTTTCAAAACTGACACGGTTTCCAAGGATGATCTCTTTGACATAGCCAGTCGAGTTTCTGGCTCAAATTTGACTCGCCAATCTTGGTTCAGTGTCAAGGAGACAGTTTCAGATAAGTTCAAATACCATGAAATAAAAGCAGAGATTGGGTTTTATTCTCAAACTAGTGTCTGCATGCCACGTTTCTATACTTCTACCAGTGAAAGTGCTTGGGTGTATTCCACGTTTTTGATTACACTTAACTTCATGGTCTTCATCTACATGGTGGTCGTTTATGTACTTGTTTACAAGAAAGCCACTGGCACAAAATTTTCCACACCTGCTAGGAAAGATACAAATCTAGGTATGCAAAAACGAATTTCTAGAATTTTGCTGACTGACTTTTTCTGTTGGATTCCAGTGTGCATTATGGCCTACTTGAGAGTTTCAGGGGTGTCTCTACCCCCCGATGCTTACATTGCAAGCGCTGGGTTTCTTCTTCCGATAAACAGCGCAATGAATCCTTTGCTTTACTCTCCGCTCATTGGCCAGTGCATGTCACGTGCACGAAAACGTCTCACGAACAACCTGCTTGCTATCTGTCCACATTTTTACGGGGCAACAAAGGTTGACGGCACAAGAGAGTAGTCAGAGAAAAATCCCCACCAGCTGTTAATGTTTGTTCTTCCGATAGAACAAGAATCTGTTAATGACTGGCAATTGGAACTTCAAGAAATCCGTGTCAACTGTTGGTAAATTTGCACATTTTTTACAGCATCAATGACAAGCATCTGATTTACTACCCTAGCTCTGCTGACGTTGCAGGTTTCTTGTTTCATAAACGTTTTTCAGTTTTAGAAAATTAAATTGTCTTTAGGCAGTTTTTTTCGAAACCTGCTGCTGTGTTACACAATTTTTAAATCTAGTGTTAAAAATATATGGATTTTTGAAGATAGGAATGAATAGGAAAATAGCAAATATTTCCTGTTTTGCTGCCAGAGTTAACGTACCTGTATTTGAACGACTTCATGGGCTTGGTTAGTGAATTTTACTTACGACGTTTCTAGGTTATCAAGCTTTTTTACAATTGTTAAATACATTAGAACACATTCTTTTGCAGCGTGAACAGTGGCGCAGCGGGACTAAGTGTTATTCGGGACCGACCATAAAATTGCCGCCATTTACATCCCTAAAATTTGCTCGCAAGTGATTTACAATGAAACGAAGATCATGTTTCGTTCGTAGNAATAAGCAAGTATCTTTAATGTCACAATCACTCACTCATAAATTGAAATGGGTCTTGTTTTTCATTTTCGATTTTGGTTCTTGCTTTATCTGCTTGTTCGCCAAAGTTCTTATCATTTCTCTTCCTATTTTTTCTGCATTCTTTATGCATCTGTGGACCCGGTGCGAAGCAAAATTTCTGACCTCTGCGAAATTTCTGACCTATTATTTTTATGTTATTTTGCTTCTCAGAATAAAAGAATAAAGTTTAGCGATTGCTTTTTTGATGTGCGTTGTGTAAATTTCAACTTTTTGTTTGGATGTCGGGTACTCACAACAAACTACAGTACGGGAATAACTGTAACCACTGAAAAATATTGGACTTAGCCTTAGACTCAATTATTTTTCTTTTTCTCAGCCTGACCCAAACCCTAACCCCACACACATACCTGAACACCAAACCCTAAGCCCTAGTTATCAGATTTCTCAGCGTATTTGATATGTAAAATATTACTATGCGCATGCGCAAATGGCGTGAAGTCAGAAATTTTGCAAGTTAGAAATTTCGCTTGATGCCGGAATAATGCGTTATCTGTCCTTTGACTTTCAGTCTGCGGCAAGCGGCATGACTTAGCTAGAGGGTATACGTAGAATTCATCGCAGCACTACATTATAATAATCGTGATGGCGTCATTCATTCCTGTGCCCTTTATGCTTGTGTTTCATCAAAGTAAATGTATTAGCGTCATCAAGCGTATACTTTTCTGTCTCCCCCATGTATATATCCTCGTGTGCTTTCGTGTATTTGTGTGCTTCTTGTTAATGCAATGTATGCATAAGTCCAGGGTGTTCCATGCGGGAGTGAAGACGTTGCACAATACCTTGTTCGTTAGCAACAGACGTATCGAAGAACATCCGCCTTTTTATTACTCAGCTGTGATTAAAACGCCTTAAGTTCGACGCAAATCGCTCTAAACACCTTTTCCACTACAGCCACGCTACTGTTACAGATAAAGCCCTGTTCAATAAAAACCTTCATCACAATTATAACTAAGTATATCGCTTGCACTAGCCTTCGGTTTTCAGCCTGTGTTTCATCGCCGCTAATTTACAAAATGAGAGCAACACTTTTTCTAAGCTTTTCTTGTTGAAATGGTTTTTCTGTGAGTGCAAATGTTATGTGCACCGCTGAACAAAAGAGTCGAAGCTTTTATGAAACGCACATTCCTTATCGACAGGCACTGACACTGATTCACTCCATTTGCAATTCAACCTTACAACCTGAGCTCTAAATAACCCACGCAAACACACCAACTGCATAATCTCGCTTCTGGAACGTCATTATCCCTGACCATTATTTTATACAAAAAAAATCAGTTCTATTAAATTTTATCAGTTTGCTCAGTCCACGATCACATTTCCAAGTTTTTTAGACTAGAGATTCCAATAAAAAAAACTGAAAAGACTTAAAATAATTTGAAAAAATTAATTTTAATCGACATCTTGCCCCCCCCTGGTGTCGCTCAGGGCCTCCTCTTGCTGCGCCACTGAGCGTGGATGAAAAATGCTCCCCCTACCAACTTTAGAACTACAAGATAAAAACGTAGCATTTGTCCTTTTTATTACGTTGGTGAAAGGGCACAAAGTTAGCAACATCACCATTGGCCAAACTTAGCCGCCTTTGCACTGAGTAAGTTGGTTCATCTTCAAGATGTATACATGCGGTCTGGCTTCATCAGCAGCCTGCGACTGAGGCTCCGAGAAGCAAACCAGATCACATCACATATCACTAAGCTGTTCCAAAGAGCGAACTTTTAATGTGGCACACACTCTAAATACTAATTGTTAAATGCTTATTCCGAAGTTCAATTTGGCTGAGTTGCATGAGAAGAAAAATCGACTCGACCGTGACCACAACCAAAAACCGTGCTTTAGACAGAGGGGCTCGTTCGAACTATTCGCTACAGCTACCTCCATGAGCTATCCAAAACTTAAGGCCTCATTTTGCGCCCGCTACGCATCTGGCGAGGCGAATGGAGACGGCGCAGAGCGCTTCTACTCCGGCAGACTTCAAAGAGCGCAAATGGCAATGTCGCCATACGTTAGTAATTGGAAAGTGATACATCACTTCGCCACAAAGATAGAGCATGAACTCGGCAATGGAGCCGACCTAAGTTCCGCGGAAGTTGTTGGTATCTCTGCGACTAGGAGTAGTGATTCTAACACTTTGGAGCTGGACAATGGGTGGAAACTCTTCTCCTCCGGCGTTGAGCCAGCAAAGTTTGCCCAGGCTGGAGTGAGTATACTTGTAAGCCCACAGTTGGCAAGCTGTGTTGATGAATGGGTCCCACCTGGAGGAAGAGTGTGCATGTTGAGATTGAAGCTGCTGGACCGCTTTATTTGATACAAGCATACGGCCAAAACCCAGGTACACCATACCCGGAATTGGATTAGGAAATTAGAGATACCTTGCGAAGGGTTAAAATGAACCAAAACAAAATCTTTTTTGGAGACGTCAGTGCACATCCTGGGAAACAGTCTGGGTTTGGAAGAGTGTGATCAGCCAAAACGATGATGCTGACATTAACGACAACGGAAGACAAGACTCCTATACTGCAATTGTGCAGGAACAACGCACTGAGCATCATGAACACTTTCTTCCAACGCAGTGATGTACACAAGAACACCTGGTGCAGAGGTTCTGGCGATCAGCAGTCACTCAGTAATTTCTGCATAGTTTCAGGTGACTTGTTCAGTTCAGCGCTGGACATTCCTGTCAGAAGAGATGCAGAAGTGTCGACCCAACAACACCTGGTGATCTGCAACTTGCATCTGGAAAAACCGCTGGGGCCAACACAAATGTGCAAGGCCAGGAGATTCTACCGAATAAAGAGGAAGGACCAGACGGACAGAGATGTCTGAAAGACCTTTGTAGACAGCGCATCATATTTCTGAGAGCTTCCGGAAGCACTGTGTACGCGGAGACAGAATGGCGACTGTTCAAAACCGTTTAGTGTAGTTTCAGCTGCTGCTCGGGTATGCGGGCAGAAACGACATGGTGTGGCGATTAATGGCAAAAAAAGCAACCCCTTGATGGAACCAAAGGGTATAGATGTTGTTCAAGTAAAAAAAAGTAGCTGGGTCGGGAACCTGCGACCCACGCGAACAGTTAATGTGGTCCGCATCAGAATTTTCGTTACCGAATTTAGATCGCGACATCGCTTCAAAACGAAACTCCATGACAACATGCAAACAGTAAGTCAAGAGAAGTCGCTCTCGCTCCTTGACATAGTTTTTTCTCCTCACTTTCCTTTGGAAGATAAAAGGTAAAGTTTTGAAATAAAATTTATTAATTTTTGTGGCGCGCCAGCGATATTCCACAATTCACGCGGCCCGTGATAGTAAATAGGCTCCTTATTCTTGCTGTACGGCGTAACTTGAGAAAAACACGATAATGTGACGCAGGGTCACAAAATGTAATGATTTATTGGAGCTTGCTAAGCTTTGTTGTAATTGAAACAGCAACATACAGTACTGTATCACAATAAAGCCAGCTCATGATTATGTTTTGCGACCCGTTGAAATGCATCAAGCCGTACAGGTCAAAGGTCAAAGGCCGTTTTGCAAAACTAATTCTGACTTTTTTATTCCGACTATGCTACCGCCATGAAACAATCACCACTGGAGAAAAGTCAGACATAGGTTTCAGCAAACTCAGTTTATTTTTTAAGAATCATTTGAATGGAGGTTTAAATGTGCGTTTAAAAAATCGGTACCACTGTAAAAGTAAAGTGTTAGTACGAACAAACAGGCTGAAATGGGGAATATTTTCGCAAAAACATGGTTGCCAATTCCACCAGTCAAGGTTTCATAAAACTATTTATATCTATGTGCCAGTATACTCTCCAGTATCATCCATGTTGTATACCTATAATAACCACATCTCAGTGGAGGTGTGTATGTACAAGCTCTGTCTATTTTGAAATTGGCTAGAGCAGCTATGTCCAACCCGCGGCCCAGACGAAGGTTTTGTGCGGCCCAGTTTAACTTTTCGTTGTAGTAAAAGTATCCTACATACTGCCAACCTGTCCTAATTTTGATAATCTTGAATTTCACGTTTTTGATGCAGGTGGTCCTCAGTGCCTCTTTATCACGTCTCTTACCATTGCAGTTAGGATACGAACGCTTTCATAAATTAGCTTAAGCTGCATTTAGTTTGCTAAAGTCACAGAAAGTCATTCAGTGTACGACCCTCATTAATATGTCATTCAATGTTCGGCCCTGGTTAAGATAATGACATAATTTTTGGCTCAGTAAGCCATTTCGGTTGGACATAGCTGGGCTAGAGCAATCTAACTAAGAAGTACTTAGGCTACACCACGGATACTACTTGCATCATACCTTTTACTCCTTAATTTATAATCATTTTGCCTATAACATCACTTACTATTCACTAGTTATTACCAAAATAGTTTACAATAGCAGAAAACGTGAAGGAGTAACAGAATTAACGTAAAACAGGCCTGCACAACTCAGAAAGATCGAAGGGCCAAAGTGACCAACATAAACTTGTTGGGCGCAAAAAATATTTTATTTTATTTTATTGTAGCTTGAAAGAATTTCTGAAACGACAGTTGATTATATATCCGAAGTCGGGCTGTTGCAACATTTTCTGTAATTGCGAAAGCTGTCGCTGGTAGCATGCGGGCGGCGGGCCTTATGTAGTGCCGGCCGTATGTACGTAAAACAAAACAGGTCACAGAGTGTTAACAGTAACAGTCTTAATCTATTCTAAATCATTCATCATGTCCCTACCTCCAAAATCTTATTGCAGAAATCTTCAATACATTTTTAGCTGCAGGTGTGAATGCTATTGTCATGGCAACTAAGTGGTTATTTCTGTGCTTTAAAATATGAAAGTGTGAACGTTATCGTCTGTATGGTTCTTTTTTCGCTATTTTGCACAAATATAAGCATGCTGACTACCAAGATTTCCTCCGTGAATGTAATAGGTATCAACCATATCACAGTATGAAAAAAAAAACGTTTTGTATTCTAAAGCACAGGAATAAAAACTTAGTTGTATTTCTTCTCTTTAGTTTCTGTCCTTGAATTATGTAGGTATAGATTAATATTGGCGACTGTAAGGTTGCTTGCCCACGACGTAAACATGACACGAAAAACGTAAAAATTTTATAACCTTTGCGTTGCGCAGTCTCACTAAGCCAAAATGTATTGTGAGCAAAAATCTGATTCTAATAATCTGCAGGGAAATCCGAACTGTGTTTGAAGCATTGTTTTATAACGGAACTTAAGAAATCTTTATCAGAACATTGCTCAAGAGTGTACGCTTTCACTGAAATGATTAAGAACGTAGATCTGACTTCAATCCATCGCACTTCTTCGTGGAAGAATTTGAAATCGCAAATCCTAAAGACGCAGCTAATATTAGCTCTAACAATACTTTTCATATGCAAGAACTAGAGTCCATTGTGAAGCAGTGCTGGCAACAGAATCCATCTAATCAACCCAGCATGTGTGAGCTTCGAGATTGAATGGAAAGACATCAACAAACAAAATCAAATCTTCAAGAGCAAACACTAAGCGTTTCTCCGAAATTAACGTCATAATTCATTATTCCTGAGGATCAGCAATTGGTGAGACTGCAGTGCTTCTCGGCGATAGATGGAGCGTTGGCTGCAGGTGCATTTCATAAACATTCTGCATTGCCTAAAAGACCACGAATATTTTATTTTCTTTTAATCTCTGTCTATGTTTAGTCAAAAAAGAAAACCCAATTTAGTACGTGATCATTGTCCAGCAGTACCATCACATCATTTCTGCTGCTAATCTCACTGTTGGTGATTGGGTAACGTATGAACTATTGTAAGAGTAAAGTTGTTGCTTGCTTATTGAATGTGAGGATAATGAATCAAGCAAACTGATGCCAGCGAAAATCATTGACTCATTCAGTGAAAATCAAAATCATTAGTGCCCAACGATTCAACAACAAAACCACGGATACAAGCATGTCGCCCGAATACAATAAGCGTTAGTAAAGAACAAACTAGAATATACAGCATGTGTGTACAACATACGACGACGACAGAATGCGCAAATGTTTACAGCAAGGACACATATGCCGGTGAGCATAAAAAGAGAATCCATAGCAATAGTTCTCAACCACTATTCGGCTTATAAGCACCCTTTGTGCGGTCCTCAGCAGCTTTTCAATAAAACCTCCAATATTTTGTGTAATAGACTTCGTTATGTTATGAAATAAAACGTTTCAATTGACTTTGTGTTGAAATTTTTGTAGTGCGATTCTCAAACAAAGTCGTAAGACGGGATTTGACTCTCTTCAGCGAAATGGTTGAGAACCAATATTCTGTAAGGCAGCATCAGATTACTGAAACATGAACCGACAACCGGCAACCCCGTTCCAGTTCGCAGAAGTTCGCAACTGCGTTTGTTGGGTGATGTAACAGTATCCATGCAGCAACACTGACAGTCCGAAGGAGGGCTGGCGTCGTAAAACCCGCTTTTCCGGTTCGACGACGTGAATTCGCTGATTCGGTTCTTTCCATCGCTTTATAGCTCTTTTGAATGTGCAAATCAATCCGGCCAAAGGCTATTTGATTTTGTACAAAAACGGTAGTCATATCGCAGGTTATTTTTAAGGTGTTTTAGGGAACCTATTCGGGTCCCTAGAAGCAGAGAAAATCATCATCGGGTCCCTAGAATCACAGAAAATCGGGTCCCTAGAATCAGAGAAATCGGGTCCCTACAGGATCATATCGGGCACCTAACATTTTCCTTAAAAAAATACCTGCATATCGTTAACTGTCTTGATCGGAATCCTAGTTTTCACTTTTTTGTCGTACGATTACTTGCCTTTCAACTTTGCAATAATGCACACTGAAATAATGTAATTATTAGCTTCTAAAATATACATTTACTCTCTAACCCAAGAGTTCCTAAACTGAGGTACATGTACCTTTAGGGTACATTTGCCTATCTAAAGGTGTACATTAGAGGGTAGAAACAGAGGGGAATATATATCTATACATTGTTTATTTCCAAATATTTATACATACTGTATATCAGTAATTATTATTGTCAAAACTGATCATATGCTCATTGTTTAATCTGTCTCTAATTTTAGGGGTACATGCTCATCTGTCGAAATGCTGAAGGGGTGTATGGTCAACGAAATGTTGTGAACACCTGCTCTAATTGAACAAAATCCAAATGTTCGCAGTTTTTGCTATAAGTACTTAGCAAGTAATTATTGATTGAGATAGTTTTCATAGATGTCGTCTGTATTGTAAAACCGAGATGCGGTCAGGCAGAGTTCAGCAAATTTTAACTTCATATGCAACGTTCCACTTCAAAGTTTCGAGAGTCGTTTCAAAGCAACTGAATAGAATAATAGTGGTCAAACACTGTAATTGTATTTGCTGTGTTGAGACATTACCTCAATGTTTTAGAATGGGTAATTCCAAGCTGCGTATTGGAAGCAAGAAACGTACCTAATAAAGAAAAAAATTGGTAAAGCATTCATAGATTCCAGTGCAATAAGTATTCATGAAAACCATTCACCAAGTAAAGTTTGTATGAGTAGGGAGCTAACTGTTATCAGAAACCGGATGCTTTGCTACATGTGATAGAGGTTGATATTCTCTCAATACTGGTATGAGGCAGTAGTGTCGCTCAAGATCGAGACGAGGTTCTTGCATGATTTTAACGCGGGACTAACTCTAAATAAAGAATCACATCTCAATGCCGAAAATGTTTACTGGATAAATTTTGAAAAATAGTTGATATTTGAAATTTGGTATCCTGTCGCTTGTGTTTCATCAAAGTGCAGAAAATGCATTAGCGCCATCAAGCGCATA
>JGI24021J15306_10005505_pt1 | contig 15075 bp, 10 predicted proteins | sample Ectturendosymbi1_FD_15306 | JGI IMG/M metagenome (IMG submission 15306)
AATCAGCCTGTAACCAAAAGCGTGAGCTAATTTTGGATGGAGTGGTTTAATGATCACAAATATAATAATAACCTTGTACGAGTTCAATTCGAAAGTAAAAAGGCAATTTATATGTTTTACAGACAGTGTTAGGTGTCAACAAGAATAAGTTACCTAAAGAAAATTGAAAAGATTCCGCAAAACAGAAGTTTGTTTCAGAACGCACTTTAGCTGGAGCAGCGCCATCGAAATGCAGCGAGAGAGAGATGGTAGACCCAATGGACGACTGCAAGTGTCACGGTTTTAAGTTCAAATACTTTTAAAATCTGCAGATCAAATTCAATCCTGCACTGCTCCGAACTCAAAATTTACTAAAAATGTGGCAGCGCAATTTTTAGCTCTGAAAATGAAGGTTTTTTCGTATTACCGCCCAATAAGCCGAGGCCATTTCTTTGGCGACGACGAGGAGGACAACATTGTACTTGCTCAGCTAATCACACCAGAAAATGACCCGTACGACGACGCAGGTATCTGCCGAGGAGTGGAATATATTATTCGATGCTTCTGACGATGATGATGATTAAATTGATGGATTTTAATAAATTTCTGAGATTGAAGTGTAGGCCTATATTTTTTTCTAGTACGAAGTTGATGATCCGCCCAATAAGCCGACCCGCAAAAAATCAGGTCCAAAAATTAGGTCCTGAAATTCGGCTTATTAGGCGAAAAATACGGTATTAATGGATTGATCAAAAGACACCAAGGGGTTTAGAAGTGTTCTGCTAAGTTTAGGCAATGTGGTGCACTGGGATGATGATGAAGAGAGTTTGTACGCCTGTTGCTGCACACATAAAGTGGCTGTAAAAGGGTGTCACAGATATAGTATCTTCGCTGTCACAGACATCTTCACGAAGTTCAATGAAGTTAATTTGCAATTGCAGGGGAATGATGTTAACCTCATTGAAGCCAAATCAACAATCTCCACCTTCTTGTCCAAGTTTAATGCTGTTCAAACGTAATCGAGCCCGTCATGAACTCTAACAGTTTCCAAATCATAAACTCTAACAGTTTCCAACTGCTAAATGAGTTAATTTACTAAATTAAGTTTTATAGTGAAATGCATCTTTGCGCTCGTTCTTGTTTTAATCATTTTCAAACATACCAAATATGCAATACGAAAAATTGTGTTGACATGTGTGCTAGGCATGGTAGGGGGGCGATAGAAATTCGTTTGTCAGAAAAGGGGACGCTAGCCAAAAAAAATTGGAAAACACTGCTCTAGCCTGCATTCAATATTTCCCAAATGCATGATAAGCCGTGTTGTTGTTTTTGGCGGTCGGGTAACTAGAGTTGTTTAATGACAACACACACCAAGGTTGCTCTGATCCTGCGTGAAATTTAGTCAGACAGTGATCGTAGTGTTGAAAAATCCATTTCGAAACTAAGAAACAGTCACAGAAGTGGAAAGATTGATCTTTTGTGCATTTCAGTGTGAGATGGAGCTGGATTATATTGCTGTCAGCAGATTGTTGCTTGTCCCAGTAGCAAAAGGTTTGTGAAAGCCTTAGGAATTGGTTTCAGTTAATTTATCTCAATTTATCCTGGCTGTGGTATTGCATTCGGCTGCCTTGTGTATACGACTTCGAAACATCTTACGTAAGTGGTTTGCTTCTACAGTTTTAACTCTACCCACATGTCCTGCAACCTCGTAGAATTTTGTACGGATTTTCTGTAATAATGCAGAAGCAATTCTTTCGCGTATTTCAGCTCTTTGTCCCGGAGGTCAAACATTTCCATCAGAAACACACTTGGAAGAATTCACAAATCATATTCAATTAGTGAAAATGATTTGAAACGTGAAATAACTTTGGCAAATTATTTGCTTCGGAAAGAGTCGAAGCTGCCTACATCGCTCTTACAATTTTTGTCATTTATAACTACTTATAAAGTTGCGTTTGATTGTTAGTGGTAGCTGTAACTCTTCTCGTCGCCTGTGCTTCATGCGAGAAAAATTTTCAAAAATATAACTAGTGAAAACATTTCCCAGAAATTCCACTACCAGTGAAAAATTTGGTAGCATTGATATAGTATAAATTGAAATGTAGCAGCTGAAAAACAAATTTAGATGATTTCGTGGATGAATTTGAGAGTCGGCTTGATAAAATCGAAGGATTAAGTTACGTTGAGGTGATGATGATTTAAAACTTGAACGTAGCCTGTGCAGGGATCTGTGTGAGAATTATGTTGCTCATTGTCTATTTGTCTGAATCTTTTTAGGTTTAGAGTTAGTGCGTATTTCGCTGATGAAAAGACAGTCATAAATCAACGCATGGTTGAAAAGTCAGCTTTTGAGAATCAGACAGAGGAAAATTCAGCGTGAATAATAAAATGAACGACTTTGTTGGGAATATTCTGCAAAATAAGTTTTACGCCTACTGTCAGTGGCGTAGCTAAGGGGGTCGGGGGGTCGGTCCACCCCTGGCGGCACTTTTATGGGGCGGCACTATGGGCTATGCTGTAGGATATGAACCTGCAAAGGCTGTATTGAAATAAAAGTGGTTTTAGTGTCGGGACACTAGTCGCAGTTGAAGGACGTTTTTGATTTGGAGTAATTTAAACTATGGCATTTGTATTTAAGCGATTGTTATCTTAGCCAAGCAATAAGCAATCGTGCATCAGGGATGTTGTATCAATAGGCTTTTTTACATGAAGCTGCAACACGGTTCTCAACACGTTTATCAACTCACTTGGTGTCAAATTTTACTGCTTCACTACTTCACTACGCAGTTGACTGATCGAGTGTTGAGTCATTGTAGACGTTTGATCATATTCCTTATATGACGTTATAGAACTTGATAGGAACATGGTGGATGACAGTGGGCAAACGTGTGGCTGTGGTGAACTCTAAGGTTTTGTAAAGTGCTCTTACGTTTTTTTACCTGCGGGTAAAAGTGCGTTGTTGAGTCTAAAAAACATTTCTGTGTAAATCTGATAAATGTTTAGTTGGATTTGTGCTCCTCAAAATGGATTTCCGTGTGCGTGGAGAAATATAATCTAGCTCAGTATACTTTAACAAGGGTTCCGTGGAACCCTAGTGTTTCGCAAAACATGTAACGGGGTTACGTGAGTTTTAANGGTTCCATGAGGGTGCCTCGTTTTTTTTAGAGGAAATGATTTCTTGATTCAGTATGTTGATGCGTCATTNTGAAAATTTTAGATCACCGTGCTGCATTCAGATTCCAAGTAGGCCAGTTAGTTGTGCAGGAGGTCGAGTGCAGTTACTAGCCGAAAAAGAAATATTGATAGTTGTTGCATCGCTTGTTGTTCATTATTGTACCATTAAGAAGAACGTTATTGTTGCATCACGGTTGTACGATTTTGCCGATGTACAGTTCACAGTAGAGCAGTGTTTTTCAACCGGAGTTTCGCGGAACCACAAGGTTCTAGGTGTTTCGGTTGCCAGGGGTTCCACCGAAACATACCGATGTGCTTGGAACGAAATTAGCAACCACAGTTCTATGCGGTTGTAGCAATGCAGGCCATTCGACAGGAGTTAGCAGAAGGGGGGGCCAAAAACCAGGAGGAGCCAAAAAACAGAAGAGGGGCCACATTATTAAAATACAGTATTGGATGTATGTAGCAACCGCGGGTCCAAACGTGAAATGGGGGGCACCGATTTCAAATGGGGGGCCGGTACCACTGGCGCCCCCGCTGGCGACGGCCCTGTAGCAATGCCACTGTTGCACAGTATTCTTGCCACTATGAATCGCACTGAAAACTCTGTTTATCAATTGCTTTAAATTACTGCTCCCTTTGTGTTACGAAACCCATGCCATAGGGTTCGATGAGCTACGCAACATTTGCGGATGTTCCTCTGCAATCAAAAGGTTGAAAAACAATGCAGTAGAGAAAGACGTCCCCCTTGAACTTTTGCAGTTTATTCAAAAGTATAACCCTGGGAACTCTGTTCCAAATATAGTAGGCCTAATATTGCTGCGGATTTTCCTCACAATTGCCGTTAGTGTTGCTACCTGTGAGAGGAGTTTTTCGAAACTAAACCTGATCAAGAATTACTTAAGATCTAATTATAGCATGAGCACCTTGTGGTTGAGAAATCTTGCCACACTGTCTACAGAGAAACAATTGACAGATAATATAAATTTTGACATTGCCGTTGAAGAATTTGCCAACCATAAGGCAAGAAAGGTTACTGTGCAGAAAATTGTAGTTTTCAGTTCAGAAACAAAGATAGTCCTAATTTTTTACACTTTTTTTACTATTTCCCCAATATGTCATTTTTGCATTTTGTTTAATCGCTATCTTCCTACCTCCATTGAAAAAGAGGAACTAGGCGACACAGCTTCCAGAGATTGTCTACGTCACAAGCAGATGAAGTCAGGTCGCATTAGTTTCGCAAAAACATAAAAGCTGCGGGTTCGTAAGCATTATCATCGTAGTCAAACTCAGGGTTGCCGAGTCGGAGCCGGAGTCGGAGTCGTAAGGAGTTGGAGGTATTTGGGTGGAGTCGGGGTCGGATTCCTAACAACACTGGGAGTCGGAGTCGGATTTTTTGTCCGACTCCGACTCCGGAAGTCCAGTTGAATCATTTTTTACATCACACTTCTAAATTTGGAAATCCTGTTGAAATGGTACGATTTCTTTCAAGACTTTTGTTGAAACAGATATTTCTTGTTGTGCACCACAATTTCTATTGATAGTAACTGTCAAATTTCATTCCCTTAATGTTAAGGAGTCGGAGTCGGAAATTTTGGAAAGGTCGGAATTTGAATCGGAGATTTCATCTCCGGCTCCGCAACCCTGGTCAAACTCACAAGGACCAGCCAAGGACAGTTTTAATGACATCTTGGCCCATACATTCTCTATTTCGTACGGCCTCGGCCCACAATGCTTCTGGCACGTTGGCACCGATCAGGAAAGTCAATGTCACCTTCGATGGCAGAAAACGGAATGTTGCGAAGGTTCGGGTTTTTCTTCCTAAAACACTTTGTAAAACACTTGAATGTACATGATTAGGTTTTACAGTTATCTGCCCGACAACTACGACTTCTTGCAAATCTATTCACTCCCCTCCATTTAGGGGTTGAAAAGAAACGGTTCGAAGTTTAGTTAAGGTNTGTATCGTTAAAATCTTTGCTACGGCAGAGAATCCAAAGGGTCTCCGTCAGAGTTCAATCACAAAATGTAGTTGTTAAATCAGAATCCCAGAACGCAGACGCTAACACTTCAGCTTCTCCACAAAGCACAAAGGCCGGTACAAGGGCCTTCAGCTCGCCACCGTTTGTCGTATCATACCTCTTCGAACCTATCGTTGAGCACGTTTGATTCGACACCTTTGTTCGCTTCTGCTTGTGTCGGTTTAGCGTAGTGCAAAAGGGATGATGAAAATGTTTAAAAGCACCCTTTGCGTCACAGTCGGCTTTGCTAAGACATTTGCTTACCATACAGTCTTTCTTCAAACACTTGAAACACAATCCTTTAGTTTTGTGCGAGCAAGTCTCCTTTTTTCATGGCAGGACATTGCGTTGAAACGCGAACATTTTGTCAACAGATGCTTCTCCACACTACGTGAACATGTACCGTCGTTGTCGTTCGTAAGGCTCTGTTTTTTCAGAAGATTCTGATGCAACAAAACAGTTTGCGGAAGCTGCGAAATCCTCCCGTATGAACTTTGATGTTGTAATATTTTTAGCCATTCTTGCTGTATTTCGACTAGAAACTTTCTCAAAATAGATGTCAGTGTCCATAGAATCGACNTTAAAACAATCAACACCATGCAACAACGTTTCACATTTAGCTAAGTCTAACACAACATAAAATTTCATCATACATTCTAGGTCATATGGGTTAACGTCTCGAAGCTTCAATCTTTGCTCGCAACAGTTCACAATAGCGTGAGGTTGACCCTAATTGCCGTGTAACGTTTGCCAAGCCAAACGATATCCATCAGTGGGATCATTCCCAGTAAATACGATGATCGTATCACGCACATCCGGTTCGCAACATTGCATAAAAAACAGCAATCTCACCTCATCTGAAAGAGACTCTTTCGCAATAAGTATAGTAAACCGACGGACGAAAGTTTGATACTTCATGGAGTTAACATCGAAGTTATCGATTCCTAGTTTAGGTAAAAAACGATCTCCTTGGTCTACGTAAACACCATTTTGTTTGGAGAAAAGTTCGGGCTGTGCAGAAGACACTCCGCAAGTTTTTCTGCTCATGGTCGTGTTTGCATATTTCGCAACCAACATCGTAGCGATCTAANCTCAACAGACAGGGAACGGGGTTTTCGTTTTTCTCTCCGACGTCGAACAAGGTCAAGATTTCGACTAACCTGCTTCATCGAGGCAACGAGGTTTGGTCNGATTTGACAAGACCCTTTTCCGGNCAGCAGCATCTCGCACCAGTGACCAGAAAGAGCTTGGTTCGTCGCTAGCACGAGACTCAATGTCCCATTCTTCCACTTCAGCTGCCGCCAATTCCTTGAAACTATAAGAAAAACATTTTTCTACTAAAATGTGAACAAGAAAGCAACAAAGTTCAAAATCCAGAGCGAGCCAAGACCCACCTCTTCCTTCCTTCCGACGCCCATGCTTTGGGGTTGCCTTCTTTTTTGACAACCACTGTGCGACACGAATTTCAAACTCCTCTTTCCTTTTCTTAGACTCACCCTTGTTGGAGGAGTCCCTGAAATCAGCTCATCGTCAGTTTTTGAAACGCAAGAGAAACGAAACTATAAGGCGCGAGCGTATTTACTTTACAGTGAAGTAAACGCGCAACTACAATCGTGATAGCAAAGTCGATAAAACAAACGGCAGCTGCACGTTTATCGCTTGTGATGTGACTGCAAACAATTACAATAAAGCATTGGCGATTACTGTACGCACAAAGACACTGCTAACTCTGTATTCCTTAGAAAGATTTGCGCTTTCTATCAGAGAGACCAGTTCTTCCGACTAGCACAGTTCGGCGTCGCATACGTTAACCGAATACATTAACTAATCATGGTCAGGCGGAACAGCGACTTGCAGTAAAGTCGCGCAAAAAATCTTCACGGCATTGCGTCAGAAGAAACTAAGCTAAGGTTGGTGTCCCATTCATTCGCCGATGCTGATACGCTTATGAACACAAAAGAATGAGAAACGGTTGCGAAGTCTTTGCCATATGGCGAAAGATTTGCGTGCTCAGAGTTGCGTTTCATGGCTCTTCGCGATTGCGTAACGTTCATTGCTGATCTAGTTTACGATTACAATTTTAATGAGGATATACACAATATATCAGGTGTGGTGCTATGATGGTCGACATAGGATTTCAAGTATTAATTTAAGAAGTCTAAAACGATGTTGTTTTATTTTCAACTGGAGGAAAACCTAGCACGGCTTGAATTGAAGGATTAATTTGAAAGCATTACTCTTCTGAACCAATTACATCACATTTACGCCTCAACGAGTTCATATAGAGCAGGGGTCTCCAAACTTCGGCCCGCGGGTCGCCCGCAAAGCCATTTCTTCCGTCCATAAAGAGATTTTGTCAATAATGAAAAAATAATGTATTTACCAAAAAACTGTTCATTTGGCAGAATGCAACGCATCCCGATACAATTACATTAAGATGTCCGGCCCTCTAACTTTTGTGTAGTAATTTATGTGACACTCTCACAAAAAATTTTGGAGACCCCTGATCTAGAGGACTATGCAGGGTTGCCAAGATGGCTAATTTTAGGCTCAATTTCAGAAACCTGGCCTTGTTCCAAGTTTGATAGCCTATAAAATTTCATTTGGACTTTTGATCTTTTTCTGGCCTCCTTTCAAGTTGGTTGGCCTGAAAAATTACTTTTCTTTTTGGATTTTTTACGCTGAAACATTTCCTCTCCAAAAAAATATTTACTGTTCCATTTTTTCGGCGACGCCTTTTCAAAATTTTTGTGATAATATACTGACGCCCGCGTTCTGATGTTAAAATTTGAGGGATGGTATATTCGGTATACATCTTTTGCGTAATCACTAGATAATACATGCACTGTGTAGTGTGTCGTAAGCACTAAGCAGGCTCAACGCTTGCAGACAGGTCTGCGTCTCTGCGACAGAAATGTGGCAATGATGTGACGAAGTGGTAAGGCTCTTATGATTCTGGTTGTAAGTGCAAGAGTGAACGGGAGATGATTTTCATAAAAAGCTGCCGATGGATCAATACGCAAACTGTGGCACCATTGTACCCAAAGTGTGCAATCTGACAAACCATGAAAAGTGAGAGAATTCCCAGAAATGAGCTTCAGCACCAGGCCAAGGAAGACTTAATCTCAATTTCGGAAGAAAATTTCTAGTGATATTCTTGTAATCTAGGTGTTTTTTGTGGCAAAAAGTATAGTAATACCACAACAAAATTTGACTTTTTTCTGGCCTTTAAATAATCATTTTGGCCTTTTTTAGCACTTTTTGGCTTTTTATTGAAATTTTCACCTGGAAACCCTATAGGACTATGTGGGGTCAACAATAAAACAAACCATTTCATCAGTTTAGGAAACATGTTCTTAAGTGGCTCCGGCTCACAAAATATACGTTTTCAGTCTCGTATAACAATAACGTAAAGATTTTTTGCAGCGATGAGCATCGTGATTTATCCACAATAATATACCNGATATCCTCATTGAGTTGAATGCATGTCGTTCGCTTAAATCTTTAAACATTGAATCCCTGTACTAGGATNACCGTCTTATCACCGTAATGCACAATTCTACATTTAAGGATTTCGTAAAACTACAAGTTTTTGAGTATAATATCCCGCTTATAAATTCATCTGCACCCTCCCAGCGGCGGCTTTATTAACCCGCCCACCCACACCAGCAGCAAAACAGCTATACCAGATTCGTTGTGCAGTGGACACGAGAGCACACACCTCGGATGCAATGATTGAAGCAGAATGTGGAGGATCTAGAGCAAGCCCGCAACCAGGCGCACAACCGGGCAATTCCACCACCACCCCGAAATTTTAAAAAACATTGTGAAAAAGCCAGAAGTTTACAACAAGTTACAATCATTTTGCCCCCCAAAAAATTTCAGCTGGTTGCAGCCCTGATCTAGAGCCTTCAGATAAATGACTGGCAAAATGAGACATAGCAACGCAGAATGGTGATACATTCGAGAACAGTGAGTGAGGTCAAAATAAACCTTTTTCTGTTTACAAATACACTACACATACAATTGAAAACAGATTTATAAACCGGAGTCCGGATTTTATGACGGGGAATTTTATAATGAATTTGAAATGGAAAAATCCGGCCCAAGACAAGTTGAATTTAGTAGACAGGTAACTTCATTATCAGTGGATTTATCATGTGCTTTCTACTGTAATACAGTTGCCTCATGAGGGTAGGTAGAGCTGGATTTTTGTCTTCCTTCACCATAATTACTTGTCTGGATACGCGGCTGCGTGCCACTCATTGTCATGATAGGATTTGCTTCGTTGCCACATAGTAGTGCAGGCAAACATCCGTGTTGACGAATCAGTTAATTGTTAACAAATGGTCCCAGTGGCAAAAATGAGCTGCGATGGTGGCTCGAAGCATCTAACTTCTTGCCCTGAATTTATTTTACAATTTTAAAGTTATGATACAGCAGCAAAATTTTACAGTCTCTACTAATTTCATCAGTGTTGTAAACACAAATTTTAAACCGTCTTCCAGGCTGATGGCAAAAACGTCGTGAATTGCAGTTGTAAGGTATTCGGAAAAATATCGTTTCACATGTAACAGCACACTGTTTTCACAATAAACGACCATATGGAAAGCCGGCTACCGGTTTATGGGCGGTTCCCGATTAATTCCTGATGTTGTCATAAGGGAAGTCACACACTAGCGTGTTAGCAAATATTTAACTGAAGTCTTCGCCACGTCAGCTGTGAAGACTTGATCTGTGAAACCTTGCGACCAGCACATTTAAAGCAGTACACTCTTTCAAATATGATTTGAACTCAGGTATTCATGGCCAGCTTGTTGTTTGCAGTCCATAAACCGGTTTACATCACAGCATACTCTACATGTTGTCTCGTATTAGCATGTGGATAGATTTTTCGTTCATTGGTAAGCGCAGGATTGAAAGGCAGACTAGCTTGACCGGCAGTAGTATAAGCCAAAGGTGAGATGAAATTGCGAAAAGAGATCTTACGGGTAAATGTTTGCAAGAAAACCAAATTATTAATATATTCAACCAGTGCCGCTTCGGAAACGTGTAAAACCTAGTGCTCATCCACTATTTATAAAAAGAGGCATGCCTTTCTAAATGACAGCCTATTACCAACAAGTTGCCAATTCGAAAGAAGCTGCATCCTCTCCACTGGGTATCTCCTGCAGTTGGGCAGAAGCCTTTTTACACAATGACATGCAGTTCTACAAAGTGATCAATCTTCCACTTCAGTACGATGTGTTAGCTGCATAAAAGCAACTAAGTGATTTTGGCGTTTACTTCAAACAACGAAAAGAGTGGGAGCCCTTACAAGCTCTACAACGGAAAGTTTTTGAACGGGAAAGTGTTCCGTCCAATTTACTTATTTATAGTTAGTGGGGCTTGAAACAAAGAGCAATTGCTTAAGCGTGGTAGAAAGAAGCTTAAGAACTACTACTTTAGAACAACCATGTACGTATACTACTTGCTTTTTAGTTCCTTAGAACAGGTCAGGAAAGGAAAGCAGCTGCTTTCGCACTGCGCAAAACGCACTGCAAACCTTACAAGAAGAGCAGAGGCTCCTTAAAACATTTTTGACCAAGTTTTTGTGTCCTATAACGGATTGCACTATAGCAAGGATATGTTACGACGGTGTATGCTTTACAATTTTCTAAACGTTGGCTCAAATACTATGTACAGTACCTTCCTAAAATTCTGTATTTTTTTATATTAAAGTGCGAAACTACTAAACTTCAATATTTAGGGCCACAATCGCAAAGTATCTTGTATTTCACGTATAACTTCCTGTTCTAGATGTCACTGCATACGTTAAAGCAACCGCGGAATTAGGCAAGTAGTTTACCTTGGGAAGGCACCAGTATGTAAAAGCATAAAAAGCTTTTACTGCAATTTCTATTTCGAGATGAACAGATGGAAAGTCATGGTTTTTACAAAACATCAAACAACAAACAAAAAGAAATTGTCAAGTAAATAAAAATATACGCTCTAGTTGCTATTTTAACCCTCATTGTCGAAAAAACAGAAGAAAAAAGAACATGAATAGGTGCATTTTTACGCATTTATATTCTACAATCAAACCATTGCTCCAATGTGCGCTCTCCAAACATATGCATAACCGCAACTTTCTTCAATTCATCGAAGAACAGATTGACGAGTACAATTGTTTGAAGCTTTCATATCATGAGATTTGCTATTATACAACTTAAATAAAACGCCAATTTGAATACTTGATGAAGTTTACCAAATTTCAGAAAATATAATGCAAAACATGATAAAAACATGTTCGTCACTGAACTCTGCGAGACCATATCTCTCCTGCTATCGCAACAAACAAGTGGAATAACCTCCAAGGCATTTCATCATCCTGGTATTCACAAAGTGTTGGTTTGAGAGATTTTATTGTTTATTTACAGAAAACTTGCCTGGAACTTTAGCAGCTTTTTTATCACAGTCACTGTTAGGTGTTCTTCACGATGGGCAACGTGCTTTGGGCTATTTTGTGGAGCATTGGACTTCTCGTTGTTGGTTGGCCGGTGGGAGGAATTTTGTCAGCTTTTTACATTTTGATCCTTCCTTTCGCTGTTTGCATTGAACCTTGTAAAGGATTGGCTGAGTTTCTGGAAAAAGGTGTTAAATTACCTGCATATTTTGGAGAAAAGATTAAAGAAGGCAAAGAATGCTGTTGATGAATAATTAACACGGAAGCAAAGCTAAAACCGCTGGTGAATGATAAATATATGCTTTTCCCTCCTCTGTTGGCAAAATACATTAAACTCTATACAAGCATCCATGAAGTATGTCAATTCAGCACACACATTCATTTTACTGAACTTATACCAAAACTTTTGCCCACAAATTCGTACATGATTTACATTTGTAGTATTGAGTGTTTTGTGTCCCGAACACTTAAACGTAAGTTGTTGTATCTATTAATTGTTGAACGGCGTTTATCGTTTTACAAAGTCGTTAGTTGTTATTTCCAAATGCATTCACGACTGGAAGCAAAGTTGTGCCGAGTCAAGACCACATCTGGTTTGCCACACGTGCAGAGCGTTTCTGATGAAATCGCACTCTGTGATCGATATTCTGCATAAGGACAAATATGTTTACAAATTGTGCAACATAAAAGAAGATAAGGAATGATTTCAACGAGCGTTTGTGAAGTTAACTGCTCAGATGTGCTCTATTTTGACTCCCGTAATTTGCATATAGTTCGTGTTGAGTGTTCTCATGAAGTCGTTTATGCATGCCAATCAAACGTTGTGTACCAAGGGGGCAAATAGTAGAATTTTCCAGGTGAAGCCAAGGATTTCGTAGGGTGGGCAAAAATGGTGAAATTTAATTTTTTCCTCGCGAAACTAAGTAAACAACCTTTTTTGCTAAAAATATAATAGGAAAATGTCAAATTTCAAAATGTAGGGAGGGGCCAAGGCTTCATTCTACGCCTCCCCTTTCGGTGTTTATGGTCGTGTATATAGTGTAAATGTTCGAGAATTCATAACAAGGCTGAAATTTTCCTGAGGTTTAAGCTCCGTGTGGAAGTCAGTGATGATGAAGTACGATCTTGTATCTAACCGCTTGTAATCACTAACCAAAGTAAAACAAGGAATAACACTTTTCCCAGCTGTTTCTGCTGCACCAGCTTGCTGAATCTCACCTAATAGTTATGTAAACTTATAATGTCAAGCCCATCGCAAAAATTTCTCTCCAATCTGATAACTCTGGCGTGCTACAAATGCTGTGCATCTCACCCTTGTCTCCAGCATTCCGTAGCCTTAAATGTAAATCGTATATTATTTTTGTACTGTTTTAATAACAACATTCTTTCTAGATATTTGTTTGTTACGATTAAAACTGCATTGTAACGGTTTAATCACAATCATGTTGAGCATTACCGTTTTCATCCATAAGTTCATATTAACTTTCCGGCGAGAAAAAAAAGCTTGGGTCAAGTAATCACAATCCGACGTGTGCATAGGCTAAAAGTGTTACTACTTTCATCTAATGTTAATTGCCACCCTACCCTACTGTAAACGTGAAATCATTCCCCTGCAACGGGTAGTCTCAACAGCAAAATCTAACGTAAGTAGGAAGATGGTTTTCATTTTGGAAGTGCTGAGGACATTGACACTGCCATTATTTACAGATAGCTTGCAATCTGTTTCATCGATAAATCTCATGTAACTAAAATGAAAAAAGTGGCTTTTTTCCCAGTCGATTGGATTTTGTTGTTTGAACACTCATAGATTTTTAAAAAATTCAACCGCTGACGCTAGAATGGCTAGAATCAGCAGTTCCCAAACTTTTTTGAGCGCTACCCAAATCTGAGTTTGGTGAACACGCCTCAGACAACAACCCAAGCCTCAAACAACTAATTAAAAAAAAGAAAAAAGATTGTGTCGGTGATTTTTGGCATTAGCCTAGTTACTAAGTTTGTTTTTCATGTCAGTATTCCACTCTTTTGTCAAGTACCTATGCGCTGCTACAGACAAAGACAAACAGTGGTGACGTTGAAAATACACAACACCGGTTTGGATCGCCTCGGCACGGCCCATTTTTTTACCCTTCGTCACCCTTGTTTGGGTTTTGGGCAATACTGGACTAGATCAACTAACCCACTGTTGTGTTAAGTTGCGGAAACCTGTAGTGCCGTTGTGAGAATATATTGTGGCTTCATTTTCACGAACACAACTATTTTCACACTTTGTGTAGACTGCGTGGGTCAAACATATGCAAGTTTGTTTATAGAACATTTGTAACTTTTGCAATGCATGTCATAGTGTTTAATGACATGAAATCCAAACATTTTTCAAACGCGTTGAGGTATTCTAGCCTTTACGTTATTAGCTCTATATGTTAACCAGTCGCTCAAGAATTGGATAAGATCCATGTCTTATATGCGCGCAAGTTTTGTACTCGGCTTCGATTGAACGTGTGTTGGTGTACATCAGAAGCGTGTAAATATAAAAAAGCAATCACAATAGCGGCCACAATGACCAGAATGACAACTGCAATATTGGCTGCAAAAGGCATACATAAAACATTGAGATTTTCACAAGCGCTCTTGCATGAAAGTTTTACGTTGAATGGTGACATTCATTCAAAATAGAAACTTGAAACTTTATTAAAAACAAGCTTTAAAAATTTTTCAGTTCAACGAAAATGAACTATGTATTTGCGGGCTTAAATCTGAACATATTATTAAAAAAGCGCCATAAAAATGCACCTTTCATGGATGATGCTTAGAAAACAAGCGGCATTAAATAATCAAATGTTGAGACTTGGCTGTTGTTTGTCCCCCCTTATCAAAATTCCTGGCTACTTGCCTGGGGACTTGACATTCTAAAATTTGGCAAAAAATTCACTGATTTATAGTGCTTCGTATTTCAATTTTGGGGTGCTTGGAGCTTTGTTTCGGGGGCTAAGGCTACCAAAGCCCCCCGTGGCGATGGTAATGACTCAAACACCTCGATGGCCCGTACGCTGGCCTTTCCGCAATGCTGTTACTAGTAAATCATTAACAATGCCGGAAATGTGCAGAGAATCAAAAACCATGCTCAACGTTTCGATTGTGTAACAGGGACATGATTTATGTTGCAAAACGCGGGTTCGTTTCTTTACAGAAAACCAGTGTCTACATCGTATGATGCAATGCGTGTGGAAATGGGAATTTACCTTAGTCCACGTGAAAATGTGTGTCATTTACACGTGGTAGTGGTGTATCAGCAAGGTACTCTGTTAAAAGATAAAATTATGATACACCTGAGCGTTTCAAAAAATGGCGGCTTAAAACTGTTGTTTTACAGCTAAATTTTAGGGTTTTGGGGTGGTTTAACCTTTTAGCTGCTTTAGGCATAACTGAATGGCTAGCTACATGGGTTCGTCAGTTATACCA
>JGI24021J15306_10005507_pt1 | contig 15074 bp, 9 predicted proteins | sample Ectturendosymbi1_FD_15306 | JGI IMG/M metagenome (IMG submission 15306)
TCTAGGCACCAAATTTGAAATAGATCTAAGGCGGTTAACATGTCGCATAGCACGCTGATGAAGGCTTATAATATGGGGATGCCAGGAGAGACTGTTATGGAGAGAGCAAGCCTAGATGCTTATGGCTATCAACTTCTTGGAGCTGCATGATATTAAAAATCAGAGGAAGATGTTCACCACGATTACTAGATATAGTTAAAACCTTTGTTTTTTGAGCATTAAAACTAACACTCCAAGTGTCAGACCACTTTCCTAAAGTTAGGAGATCTTCTGACAGGACTAGGTGTAAGTGTTTTGGGAACTTCGATGAAAAATATAAAGTTGTATCATCAGTAAATAAAGAAATAGATGATTGAATATTATCAGAAATGTCGTTGACATATATAAGGAAAGTAAGGGGTCCAAGGACAGAGCCTTGGGGTACACCACAATTTGTATAGCATATTTCAGAGGTGCTTCTATTGCTATGTACCACTTGAGATCTGTTTTCCAAATAAGAAGTTAGTAAATTCAACAAAGAACCTACAATACCTAATTGTTTGAGTTTGAAAAGCAAGCTTGTGTGAACAATCCTATGAAAGGCTTTAGGAATGTCAAGAGATACTATACGTGAGGACAGGTTATGGTCATGGGCCAGGTAAATGTCGTGAGTAGTTTTCAAAAGAGAGGTTAACGTTGAATGGTTTTTGCGAAACCCAGAACTTCTGTGATTTAGAAGGTTGTTGGATTCAAGATTGGAGTACAAATGCTTATGGACAAGCTTTTGGAACACTTCAGATAAAGAAGGAAGTAACGCAATGGGTCGATAATTCGTTACATCAAACCTTCTAGGGTTTGTGGCTGGCAAGTTGTGGCAAAAAATCGATAATTAATTATTAAATTCCCTGGAGGATTAATAATTAATTTTGTTGTTTTTAGGCCATCATTTGCTAACAGACAATCGAAATGGCTGCTCAACACCTGCCCCGAGATTTAGTGCGGACAAGCAGTGGACCGAAAGAACTGGCTCAAAAGACGAAGAATAACTTGCTCACCACAAACACTGGAAGGCCAATCATAAGCTCTAAGGATGCGGATTTTCGCCTAGTTTTTTGAATAAAAGTGACAAAAAATGACCTCTTAGGGTTGGGGCCCAGGGCCCGATGAAGTGGGCCTAAAAAGCCTAAACCTTTGCCTGATATGACGTCACCCACAAAAAAACTGAAATCGAAAATTTCCTATTTTTTTTTAAATCTAAACTACAAGACTTTCTGCATTTTTAGACATTTTGAACAGCTCTCTGGCTCAATGTGCTGCTGAGTTATGGCTGAACAAAGGCTTGCCCAATATGGGCAAATCATACTTTTCAGATTTTTGCCAAAACGTTTTTTTAGCCACAGCGTTTGAACCAAAACGTAGATGGCCAATCAAGGGCTCTAAAGACTCGTATTGTAGCCTGTTTCTATTAAAAACTTGAGACAAAAATTGTCTTGTTGGGTTGGCGTCCAGAGCCCGATAACCTCTGCCAAAGCTGTAAACCTATTCCCATTATGACCTTACCCACAAAAAAAAACAAATCTAAAACTTTCCAATCAAAACAAATCTAGTCCAGAAGATTTCCCGCATCTTTAGAGGGTTCGAATAGCTCTCTAAATCAATCGGCTGGCGAGTCATGATTGTGCAAAGTTCTTCAAGGAACGTGGCGCACACGGGTCTTAAAAGGTTCTGCATTGACAATTTCTATAGAAATAGAATGAAATTTAAAAACCAGCAGTAGGTCAGCACTGCCATTGCTTTTTACCCCAAAACACAGAAGTTCACTTGAGTTTATCCGTAGATGCAGTAACGTTTCTGTACAGCTTCAAAAAGATACTTCTCAATTGCTTGCGTTGCAGTGATTTGAAAAAAACTCAGTGACAGTTACCTTGATGCTTTCCTGCAAGGTTTACACTGCAAGTTATAAACTCTGTCTGTAAGCGCCATCTATGATCGTGCTCTGTGTTAGCGCTGAGCACACGGGAGCTGTACTTCGAGGTGAGTGTATGTGAAGGCATTAAAATAATAATTAACCCATTGGAAACAGTTGGTTGAGCACGCGCCACCAAAGTTGGTAGGCTGCGTTCGATTCCCGGTCGGTCATACGGAAGATTGAAAAGCAATACTTGCGGCCTGCCCCGCCCTGCGCTCGGCATTATGGCTGGGTGCAAGGTAACTGTTCACGCGCGGTGCAGCCATTGACTCGTAATCAGTGCAGCATTCACCAGGAGCCGCGTGGCCCACGGCGCAAGCATACGGAAATGGGCGTCACAGACCACTTGTGACACTCCGAAAGAAATAAAAAAGCGAGTATAACGAAACTGAATAAGTTAGTTTTGTAGAGGTTTATAACAGCTGAAAAAATACATTGGCATTGGCAAAAGTTTGACTCAATTAGCACAGAAGTCTTGGTCGGTTTTGGTGTATCTATGTTTTAACTTGTCCTTGCAGCGTCAACAATTAAGTAATATTTCCAACTGTTATGCATTTAACAAGATTCACCCCAAACTATGGCGCACTTGCAGAACATGGGGCTTATTTGCCTTTTGCACAACAGCGCATTTCAAACGTCAGTTGGCGTTACATGGTACAGGATACGAATCGTTCACTGCAATGCACATTTAACTGTGCTAGACCAAACACGTTGGGGGTTTGTGCAAGGAACAAAAGACACAGCTATATATGCAAGTATTTGCAAGTAAATCTTTCTAGAAACGAATGGTTTTAAGGCAGACCTTAACAACTAGAATGAGACGTAAAACAGACAAGCTATTATTCTAGGAAACTCGATCTACATAAACGTTAGTTTTGATTTTCAGCTGTTAAAGTTTTTTGTTGATTAGAGTCGGAGACTTCTGTAACGAGTTGTGTATGTAAAATAAATTTCGAGAGTAGTTCGCGTGTTTTACATTGAATCATGTTTGAGACGAAAGTAGCAGAAACCTTTTTCCCACTAATGAAATTAGCTAACTTATGATTATCCAAGATTTTACATGACTTCAAGTTTGATTCACTAATGAGACTGTCTACTTTCAGTTGCATATAGAGACACAACATCTGGTGTTTCTACGAAAAGGTAGGTTAAAATACGGAGATGCGTATTGTGCTACCAGAAAAATGTATTCGAGTGGTAAAGAACACCTGCTAAAACCGTGTTTCACTGCTGCAACTTCACACAATTGTTGTTGTTGAACTTTAAGCCTAACGCCACCAACAGGAATGATTGTGATTGAAATTGGCAGAAGAAAACCACACGGTTCGGTTAACAAGGCCAGACGACCAAAAAAGCTTAACGAATTTCAGCGAAAAATTATTGGAAGTTGGGAAAATAGTATATTGATTTCTTGAATTTTTAACATAGAGGAATGTTTGGGTGCTTTGTGCATGCTGCATGAAGAAAATAAACTTTTTAGTCTAGCCCAGAGGTGGGCAAACTACGGCCCGCGGGCCGCATGCAGCCCGCGAGGGCATTTTGTGCGGCCCGCAGGACAGTCACACGTACATAGATAGTACATATTTGGAATCTATGTTAAAGTAATTTTATCGATTAGATAAGAATTGTCAAGATTTTTTCCACACGTTTCATTCGAAACCGCATTTTTACTCAACCGGAAGTGACGATTGTTACCTTTATTTTGTGGAAGCTCATGTAAAACTTTTTTTAAGGTTTCAAAGCGATCATAGATGCAATATATGTGATACGAGCGTGCGACCCTCGATAGCAATAAAATCTTAAATGTGGCCCTCCGTAGAAAATGTTTGTCCACCCCTGGCTAGCCTATTTTGGAGCAACAGCTTAGGGTTTTCCGGGAACCAGTGAGTAGGTAGAAAATTAGAGCACGATGCTTATTTCAGAATGTAGAATTTCCAAGGTCTTCTCATACGTTGTGAATTATACTGTCTGATTCAAGTTGCTACTGAAGATTAAAGATAAGTTCTTTATTTCATCGAGCAAATTGAAGAAAACACCATGTCACGCAAGTAGCTAATGTTCTGCTCGCTGGGCTGTTGTAGTGGAACCGAGGATACAGCGAAGCAGGTAGAGATAGGAATTATCAAAGGTGAGTGATCACGATGACAGTTTGAAAAGAAGATGAGAATGAAGTAAAACCTTACCATATTGCGATTTTTTTTGAAAAAGATTAAATGTTAATAGAAAAAAGTTCACCACGTTACCCTTATAAAAAAGGAAGTCAAAAACAGTTTTTTAAACTGAAATGGAAGTTGAGTAAAATTTATATATTTGCACTAGTGACCTGGGTTGCGGAGTCGGAGGTAAAATGTCCGACTCCCACTCCAACTCCTACCTTCCAAATTTTTCCGACCTTTACAAAATTCCCGACTCCTTAACATAACATGAATGAAGTTTGCCTGTCGATTTACTTATAGAATATTTACTAATCATAAAAATTAATTATAGTCAATTCATCACATACAATTAATTGGTTGCTGTGACTAGCCCAGATTGTTCTTGAACTTCTGCTGCACTTCCTTATGTAGTACTTGACCTTTCTCCTGGTCGTTTATTGAGTTATTTGAGCATACTCACCATATTGGACGCATTATCTGTGACAATGCATAACACATGGTCTTTATGAAGGCCATATCCTTGCAACACATCTTTTACCAATTGTGTTAAGAACTTGCTGGAATGTTGGGCTTCAGTGACTCTTATAGCTAAGATTTTGGTGTAATTTTTTCTTCACACATACTTGACACTTGACATTGATGGCAAAGTACTTCACATGGTGGCGCTGGCGTGTGCATGCATCCATTTTCGAGTAAACAAATTTGATGCTTAGCTTACTCTTCAGCTGTTCCTTTTGGCTTTCATATTCGTCAAGCACTAGTTTCTCCATTTTATCTCTGTTTAGAGACACTCCTATAGTTTTCGTGCCAATCCGCCAATCAGTGCTAATATTTCAGGTTGAGAAAAGAATCTCAGAGAATTGCCATTGAAAACAGTCATGTCAACAATGTTTTTTCAAATGCATCCGAGGTCATTGTTATAGTCACTTTATCTCTGACAAAAAACTTTGCCAGAGTTGCTGTATCAGGCTTCTTTCCGGTACTCAAAGTTTTATTATTTGATGCTGGTGGTGTTCCAGACGAAGTTGTACCATTTTGAAAATCTCAGGATGAAGACGGTCTAAATATCTTTCTAAGTTAGAAGTGCGTGTAGGATCATGGGCTTTAGGAGTAGATCCAACGGAAGCGCTAATTATACATCACACATTCTTTCTTCACCATCTTGGCTTATTATGTATTGGCATACTTAATATTTCAAATCGCTGGTCAATGTAAAATAATCAAATGCTGAAGATTTATGTTTTGGCGCCATGTTATGGGTGCACCACGTTTTACAAAAAAAGTAAAAAAAAGTTTTGCTTCAAAAATTTTCATTTCTGTAAATCTGTAAAAACTGAGATAAATGCAATTTTGGGTGCTTTTTTCAAAACGTTCAAAATAATAATAAAAAATCTTTACTCACAGTAAATTTGTGGCGAGTAAACCAAATGGCGTGAACCAAATAAAACTACTCGAGTTTCAAATCTCGGTCTTAAGCTACTAAAGTTTCAAATTCTCACTAACCGGTTTTATTTGACAATCTGCCACTATTTGCAATTGCAACCCTAACCTAATAAATCTATTTAACTTTTGCATTTTACTAATTTAGCTACAGTGTCACTTTGTTTCAGGACATGCAAGCTGTGCAATGTATGAAAATAAAACTATCAGTCTGTTACCAGAGCCGGATTGAAGGGTAGGGGGGCCCGGAACAATTTTCACTGGAGGGCCCCTATGACGTATTTCATGACGTCATCATTTGTAAAATTTATCTTTTCGCTGATTCGCAACGGTCTCGTTTGCTTTTTCCAGTAGTCGATTATGTGCCTGTCGTATAACTTGATTGTAAGCCGCGTGAAATGGTGTTATGTAAGCTGCCCTTGACTGTAAACCGCACATAACATATGTTGCCTAAGCCTCTGAGATGCATCCGCGACGTTCCCGTACTCGTGCGTTTCCAGTATTAAATGATGCTTACACCACTACAACTGCCTTCTGTTCATCATAATCCCTCCTGTGACGGATGTGCACGTGATGCTGAAGAAAATCGAATGCGAAAGAATTTGGTCGACAAAAACGTTGCCAAGGAAAGACTGAGCGTCATCCACGCCTTTTGATAAAGTAAAAAAATAAAAAATGCAAGCCGCCCTTGATCGTAAGCCGCCTGAAATGATGAAAAAATGTATAAGTCACGGCTTACAATCGAATAAATACGGTGCTCAACTGAACATGCAGTTAGCTGCGAGAAGAGAGTTTATGATTTAACACTGCAGTGCATTCTTACTAAGAAATACCATTTCCACAGGCGAGAGAGTGACTTGGCAAGAAACAACATTCACCCGAACAATAAGCAGAAACCAGACAGTACAAACAAAAACACCAGAAAAATAACATGTCAATATATGGCCAACCAGTCTGGGTGTGAAAGGTGCTCCGAAGCTTATGTCGTAATTTTCACCTACATTTTCAGGTGCTCTGGTTAATGCCACTGTTTTAACGTTCCTGCTTAAGCTTTGCTGAAAAAAAAAACGTTTCAGTCACGACGTTTTAGCTAACATTGCCAGATTCTTGCGTTTTTTCTCTTTAGTAACTTTGCCATTTTTGCCTCCTGATGGCATTACAGATTACGGCATCGCGCAAGCTAAACACTGCAATCTCGCTTTCTGTTCTTTCGTTCTACAAATCGACTGATCAAAAACTTTTTCTATCGGAACACGCAACAGCATGTGGTGTAAATGGCTTGACTAACGTCATATGTTTATAGGGTTGCCAGATGGCCGGAATTTCGCCGGCCTGGCCGATATTTTACTTCTAATTTAGCAGAGGCCGGTAAGAAGCCGGTATTTTGAAAATCTGTGCCTGAAGCCGATATTTTGAAAATAAATGCATTGGGGTAACTCCAAAAAGAACTAACGCAGAACTTCTCAAGTTATAATGATTCTAGTAGTAAAACTTGCCAGGACAGTTCTTTAAGCGAAGTTCATTGAAGTCCAAAATGGGGGTAAATTATTATTAGTTGTAACTTAACAATACTCATAGTCTCTTTTTTTCTCTGTTCCTTTATTTATTCACACTTCCCATACTCCTTCGTCATAAACGTGATCTGTATGTGCATTTTTTGCGCAATTAACTGTGAAACCAACGCAGGTGGAGTTGTCTAAACTACCGTCGGCTATTGCAGAAGAATGCAGGAAAATCGTAGAAATGGAAGGGAAGAGGGTGACATTGTAGCGACTATTGAATCTTATATTCCATTGCGTAAAAATAGAAATTGTGAAACTGCATTCTTAGTAAATCTTACCAATTTTCGTTGATTCAGTGTTTTCTTAAATTTCTTTTCGTACAAAGCAGTTTTCATCGTTAATGTGATTAATATACAAAGATTAATCTCTCGGATAAAGTTTTTACCTCAATCACTGTTACTATCACCAGTGGCAAAGATATGGATAGGCTGTGTTTGAATGCGCAGTGTTCACTAATAACTGCAACTTGGCCTACGCCTTATTTCTATTATTTTTTCGATCATAAGATTTTTGTCAGTGTTGATGAAAAGGCCGGTATTTTTGCAAAACACATCTGGAAACCCTATATGTTTATGGTGTAACGCAAGAATAGTAGCCGTCGGAAGAAAAGTGCGTTTCCACCATACGTTACCCTTTATGACGAAACAAAGGTCACAGTTCGGTTGCGATTACCTCGAGACGACAAAAGAAGTTACGGAATCATTGGTACTAAACAACAACCACAGCAGAAATAGCTTTACTGCTTAAGCACGCAAAGTATCGTTTTTGCGTCATTTGTGCAGTAGACGTGATGCATGAGAAGATAAACCCATGCCAAAAGAACGATTATTAGGAAAAGTTACAAGCAAAATTCAAATATATTTGCATTGAACAAAACCGAAAATATTTATATTTAGTAGTGATTACTAACACTGGCAGAAAGTGAAAATTTAAGAGAAATCATTAATGATACTCAACGCAACATCGCAATATAGAGTTGTATTCTTTTATCTCTTCTGAATCACGACAATTATTTAAACGAGTATTTTACTTAAATAAATGTCACCACGGAGGCCCCCTTGGAACGGAGGGCCCGGGGCAATTGCCCCGGTTGTCCCCCCTTCAATCCGGCCCTGTCTGTTACACTCGGCGATAAACTTCCCCGTGTCACACTTAATCTTCAAAGTAATCAACCGTTGGGAACAACCTACCGCACTGACTCTATATTCTTCTCACTAAAACATAACTCGTACATTTGCTCGTACATCAGCCGCGCCCCGTGTCAAGCAAAATTTCTGACCTCTGCGAAATTTCTGACCTGTTGTAGTTTCTCAGTTATGTTGATTCTCAGAATAAAGAAATAAAGTTTGGTAATTACTTTTTTGATGTGTGTTGCGTGAATTAAAACTTTTTGGTTAGATGTCAGGCACCACAACAAGCTGTGGTGCGGGAATAACTTTAACCACTGAAAATTTTTGGTCTTAGTCCTAGACTTCAATTATTTTTCTTTTTCTCACCCTAATCCAAACCCTAACCCGACACACTTACCTAAACACGAATCCCTGAGCCATAATCATCAATTTTCTCAGCGTATTTGATATGTAGAATATTGGTCTGTGCATGCGCACATGGCGTGAAGTCAGAAATTTCGCAAATCAGAAATTTCGCTTGACATCTGCCAAACATCATCATTTTATAGCAGGGGGCGGGCGGGGAACCTATTTACTGTCATGGTTCCGCTTGAATTGTGGATTGTCGCTGGCGAGCCGCAAAATCAATTAAGTTTACCCAAAAATTCTGACTTTATCTAAATGAAGAGTGACTTCTCTTGACAGTATCCGCTTGTCATGGAGCCTTGTTGTGACACGATGTTGTACACTAACTTGGGTTGAGAAAATTTTGATGCAGGCCATATCAAACGTTCACGCGGGCCGCAGGTTTCCCACTCATTTAAAATTTAAAGGAACCGCATGAAAAATTCGTGTCACAGCCGTTTGTGTAAGTTCTACTCCTCGGAAACACACTTGGTGGTTCGCAATAGCACATACACAAGCGAATGCAACTGCGCGACGGATGTTCGCTTGGGCATGCAAGATGCATGCCGTTTCATGGTAATCCATTATCACTCAGAGAACCATCATCTGGGCAATGTCGATTATGCAATGACGCGTGAAGTGGTTGTGATTACGGGTAACTGTGTAAACACTAAGCAACGCGAACTGTTCCTTGGAAGAAAAAGTTCTTCCAGTTCCTATGATGCTGGCTCTTCAAGCTGAAGCTAGCTAATTTTGTAGCAACTAGCAATCAATGGAAATTGTGGTGCACAGCAAGAATTATCTGTTTCAATAAAAGTTTCCAAAGAAAATTTACCGTTTCAACAGGAGTTCCCAACTTAGGAGCGTGATGTGAAAATGATTCAGCTACACTCCCAGTGTTCTTCGGAATCTGACTCCACCCAAAAACCTCCGACTCCGCAACCTTGCTAGTGATGACTGACCAGTGAAAATCAGCTAACAGGACAACTTCATAGCGGATATAGGTCCCTCGCCAGACGAACGTCACTGGGGGCCACGCACGCCTCGGCGATGGGCCCAGGCCTCAAGAGAAGGGGGTGCAGCCGGTGCGCCGCACCGGGGCCCATAAGAGTCTAGGGGGGCCATGAACCTTAAAGTTTAAAAGTGAAATGGGCAAATGTTATGCACAAAGTTTTATAGTTTTAACTTTATTCATAGGTCTACAATCTTATGCAAATCAATTGATTAAAGTTGTTGTTAAAGTCGATATACAATGTATCGCCATTTCTTTTGGTGTGCGTTTGGGAATATCCCAATTGCTGCTGTTTCATTGTTAGCCCAATGCACTGAGTATTGCATGACGTGACGGAAAAATCTAAAAACATTTTTCTGACGTTGCACTCGACTTTAAACAAAACAATGCAAAAACTAAGTATGAAATTCGCAAAAATGGGTCCCGCGTTATCTCTGGGAAAAGAGGACCCGATGAGACAGCCAAATTCGCCTCGTTTAATATCAACCCTTGCTCGCAAGTTCTCAACTACATACAAAAGCTGATGAACCAATCTGGAGCCACATAAATTCTAAAATGTCATATGTTTTTCAAAACAAACCAAAAATTATGTGCAAATGTGCCAAGGGGGCCCATCGACAACTTTAATGTATGTGTAGAAAAAGAACAACACCAAATCAAATGACTTCAAACAACTTATAATGTGAAATGAATTGACTTTGACCCAGAAAAACATTCCCAGGCAACATGATAATTTTAATTTGCTTTCAACAAATAAAGTTTTTGTATAGGATGCGCAAAATATAGGGGCCCCTTTTTTATATAACGTTAACAAATATAAGGGGCCTTTTTTAAAACCACTAATTGTAGGCTACACATGAAATATCACAAAATGTGCGATGTTTTGAGTCAGCTTTTTGAGATTTTTTCTCGGGCCCTAACTTCTACTACCCAACCCTGGTTGAGAGTTGTACATGTTCGAATTTCTGTGATTTTTAATGGCAGATATCACATCTAGAAAGCGGAGTTGCATTGTTACGCTTTCGTAACACTGAGACTATTCCCAAACAGCCATTGCAAATGGTATGCAAAGAAGACGGGTTTTGATCTGCAAAAGAATTTGATGGATGCTGAAGTTAACATAAGCTCACGTACAGTGTGACGTCGCCCACTGAAGGCTGGCAGAAAGGCTAGGAAACCGCTAAAAAGCAGCTTCTTACTCACAAAATGAAAACATAAAGCTAGAATAAGCAAAAAAAAACATTGGACTGCAGAAGACCGAAAAAGGTGCTGTTTTCAGATGAAAATCGTTTTTTGTTCAAGGGAAGCAAAGCAGATGTCTCAGGATCAGGAAGGGTGAGCAGTGAAGTCCTGCCCATTTTAATGAAGTGGTAAAGGGCCCCCAAAATAAGATGTTTTGTGGCAGTTAATCTTTTCAGAGGGTTCACTTATATGTCAATTGAGGGTACGATGAATTTATACAAACACATTGATGCAATTGAAAAAAAAAGTAATTCCAGCAGTGAGAAGGGCATTTCCTGATGGTAGAGGAAAACTCCAATCGGATCTTGTCCCGTGTCTTTCATCTGAAAAAGTGAGGACGATTTTCAGGAAACACAAATTAATTGTGTTAGATAAGCTTGAAAATCGCCAGATCTTAACCCCATTGAGAATTTATGATCAACAGCAAAATCTTGGTTTCATAACTCCGATTACACCACCATGACCAAGCTGATACAGGACATCATTCAAGTATGGCATCGGGTCAGTACATATGTAAATCAAGGAAAACTGCCAAAAGCTGTTAGAATCCGTGCCAAAGCGAGTAACTAATTTATTCTTGTCCTGCTATTACTGTATTAGGTTCATGGAATTATAAAAATTGTCTTGCTAGTGATAATTGCTGTAGCTTACTATTAATGCTAAAGTTGACGTATAGTTGCGAAGCTCGCAAACCAACTGTGTTATGTGCATTCTCTGAGATAAACTTGAGACCTTTTGAAATCAAGTATTAACATTGATAAGTGGTTATCATGTAAAATAGTAAATAAAGCATATCATTTTCTGGTCATAATATTGACAGGCTAATGAAGCACTGTTATGATTTATAATTTACAGGGGGAGCCCAAAAAAAATCTCGCACCAGCACATTTTTTCCTCTCAAGCGCCCTGGATGGGCCTGAGCTAATGTTGTCTTGCAGGGTTTAATCCTAAGGAGTTTTGTAGAACACTTATGAACAGCAAAACCACAATGAAAGTACAAAATCAAGACTGGTTTTTCTCGACGAGAATTCCGGTGCAATACAATTAGGTAGTAGGCAGCATTTTTCTTCTTTTCTACAGCCTACGCAAAGAAAGTAAATGTAAAATTGGGGAAGCAACAATTACGCAACAGGCTGCATAGGGGCCTGGCATATAACACGGTTTGCAGACTATTGTGCCTTCGTTCCGAAAGCGATGGAGTAGGAAAAAGTAAACTGATGAATCGTTAAATGTTTCGGGAAATCGTTTTTACATTCAGTTCCATGCGGTTTTCCGGTGGAGAGTCTGTTGAGGGACTTGCCAAGGTGAGGTACGCATCGAGGTCGATAAGTGTTTGCGCGCAGTCGTTTGGTGATAAACCAGTCTCGAAAAAACAATTCTCGAATAATTAACGTGGATTTGTGAAGAGAGCAAATGCAGTTAATGATTTACGACCTTGGTATTCTTGACACACGATGTAAATGTTAGTCGAGACTTGCAGATTATTGTTAGTCTGCATGCTGCTAGAGCCAGACTTGCAAAATATTAGACACTATACTTGTTATAGTGATTCAGGAAGAGGTGTTTAGAGCTGGTCATGTCCAAGATAGGGTATTTTGTTCTTTGGATTACAATTATTACGAGGTTTTCCCGTATAACGTCGCAGACACAAGAGTGCTCTACTAACTGCTCAGCGATTGCCACAGCAGCTGACGGGAGTAACACCAGCGTTGTTCTGTGTTCCATGTCAATACACATGTCGTGCAGGAATAAAAATTCCACGGAACCAGTGGTGAGACCAAGAGAAGTGAGTAGCAGTTGGTATTTTTACTACGGTGATGATTCTACACAAAGAATAGCGTTGAACTTTTCCTGGAGTCCAGAACCTGTTAGTTCCATAGAGCATTTGTCAGGTTATAAAATTCAGATAAGGAAACTAACCAGTGGCGCATCAGGAAAAAACGTGCACTACTGTCTAGATATGGATTTGAGCTACAGCAAGCACAAGTTCATCGAATTTTACTACGACTGTTTTGGAAGAGATGACGGCTATACTATAAAACCAGAGGATCAGTATTTGATTGTCATAAACAGCTTACCTGAGGAGTTTGAACCGGACAGTTCACTGCGGATAGATATTTCTATCCCTGACTGCACAGATTCAAGAATGAAAAATCAAACTTCGTGCCGTCCCACTCCAAAACCCGAGTCAAACATCGATGAGTTATTCTGCTTGAACAAGTCAGTCAAGTACACATACCGTGTGCCTGAAACTTGCGGACCAACCAGTCAAGTTCTGTTATGCCAAACGAGCTCCTATACAACTGTCTGCGAGGAAGATATAGATATCCTGAGTGATCTACCGCTGTACGGTGTCTTGTACAACATAACCCTCCCCGAGAGCTCCAATCCAAGTGAAAACTATTCGCTCAGCGTGTGGGGCATAGGATGCAGAGCTGAGAGTTCAAATGCGGCGTTCACGTTTGCAAGATGTTCAAAAACAACCATTCCTTCCGGCCCATCGACCACACTAATTGTCAGTCTCAGTGTTATTGCTTGCGTACTAACTGCGTCTTTCCTTGGTGCTATAGCCTATTGGCGCTACCGGTCGCACTTGCCACCTACCAAAGTTGATGTCGTCTCGAAAGTCATGGTAGTTCACGCCGACGAAAATAGCGTTTACGAGGAGCGACCAGTAGCGTTCTCCAAGGTGCTGATGGAGGACCTTGGCATTGATGTCACGCTTGACCTATTTGAGACAGAAGCAGTTGCTAACAGTACATCAGCCTGGATTGACAATGCGCTATGTCATGCAGATAAGGTTATCATCGTCTGGAGCGAAAATGCCATTCGAAAGTGGGAGATTCACGTTGAGAATGATTTGTGTGAGGTGAACGATCTGTTCATCCCCACCGTGGGTAAAATCAAAACGAATGGTACACTGGTTGACAAATGCTTGGCTGTTTGCTTTGAAGGGGAGAAGAATATCATAGATTCTTCTTGCTTTTTTGTTGATCGAGAAAAAGTTTTCATTCTGCCTGCAGATATGCCACAACTGTGTACTTTTCTTGGTCGTGACGTAACACTGGACACATTAACACAAAGCGAAACATGGACATATTTGTGCAACGGTTTCGCACCGGCTTGAAACACACAGAGGGCTTTTTTTATTCGGCACCTTTATGCAGCGGTTTCACAAATCTGTTTTCAGAATTTCGTTAATTGCACTTTACAAGTCCGTAACCAGCTGAAAATTTCAGAGGAGAGAGTAGAACCGTATGTTTTATACCTTTTAGCGAAAACAAAGTTACTGACAGATGCAAAGTGTTTTTGCGTATTTGTCCGCACATTCTAATGCAGTGGTACCCAACCGGGGAGGAATTCATCACCAGGGAGGAATTTCGTGAGTTCAGGGGAGGAATTTCCACTTTATTGTTAAGTTACCTATGCATTGTAAGTGTTGTGTCTCTTTTTTAAGTTGACATTGGCTCTTTCAATTAGTTATATAACTTTATAGTTGTAAGTTTTTAGTAAACTATCACGCATTTGTATTGACAAACTTTAGTGCCGTTATTTGACAACATAGTTTTTGTTCCAGTTTTAATAATCAAGTGATTGTCGTCAATAAAGACCATTGTTCCAATTGTAGTTAATAATAACCTACGAACGCAAACACGGGAGAAATGGAAGTTCCATAGGGGAGGAATGGAAAGTTCCAAAATGAGTAAAGGGAGGAATGCGTCAAAAAAGGTTGGGAACCACTGTTCTAATGCATCCCCAACGCATTGCATGTATGAACGTTCCTCAATATCATTGGAATAAACAACAGCAAGTTTCTCACCAGCAATACGCATGTCATTAGTGTTCGCTGTATCTTATCCAAGCTCAGAAATAAAACTAAAGCGATTACTGAGCATCCTATAAGCATTCGTCGGTTTACCTAAGGCCAATATGAGTTAATTCACAATTGAAAAAAATTTATCAATTTTAAACTGATCTCTAAAAAAAGCACGCACTTATTGGCGGACGTCAGACTTGAATGATAGTCGATCTTTGCGTTACGACACCTGGTTCGTCGTCTTTCGGCTTTATAGTCACTTTTACCAGTTTCTTTCCCAATGCCTCAAACTTGTCAAATTCTCCTCTTAAATGAAGTAAAAATTGTTTTAGTGGCAGTAGCGTTTAAACAACAGCATTCAATGATACGCTTGCGCGTTGCAG
>JGI24021J15306_10005510_pt1 | contig 15070 bp, 9 predicted proteins | sample Ectturendosymbi1_FD_15306 | JGI IMG/M metagenome (IMG submission 15306)
ATGACTTGAACACCTCCATTCGGGTAACAGCGATGAACATGATCACAGCTAGGGAAAGCATATCTGCCTTCATTAATAAACTTTCAAGCTGTATTAGTTGCTTTGGATCAGGCACCTATGCTGATTTTCCACAAATTCGTGCAGTTTCCAAGAGAAAAATATCCTTAATCATTGTCATTGAAATATAAAAGCATTTCACCAAAGGTATTACTTCATTTCACCAAAGGTAAAACTTTGCTATGTCAAGAATCTACTTTTTGTCACATTATTATGCCAGGGTTTTTTTTAAGGACAATGTTAGGTACCCGATATGGATCTGTAGGGACCCGATTTCTCTGATTCTAGGGACTCGATTTTTGTCTGATTCTAAGGACCCGATTTTCAATTACAGGAAACCGAATCGGGTCCCTAAAACACCTTAAAAAACCCTGATTATATTGTATCTACAACTGCTCGCAACACCGCGCCGCGTTGACACTAATGCATTGTAACAGTGGACGTTCAGATTTTCCATTCTAGTGAGTTTCGAAAAACGCGAATGAGTTTCGCTGACGTTATTCAGATTTTAAACGGTCTGTGCTGAAACAAAATACGTGAGGTTAAGTCCAGTTTTTCATGACTACAAAGCGCAATGATTAGGAAAATCGGCCGCAGTGTGTTCATCCCAATAGTTACCATTTGAGTTCTTGAATGTAGCTGCAAATAGGCAAACAAATCCAACATCATGACCGTTGCATTGTGTTCCTGTAACACACCTACTGTTTACAGTGAAACATAAGTAAAGAGCTGTGAGAACTTGATTTGTCGTGAGCCGTCGACTTTTCAGTTTAATTAATATATCTTTTTAGAGGGTTTGAAAAAATCTATATAAATAGATGTAAAAATATTCACAAAGCCTGAGTTTCGATGAAACAAAACATAAGCAAAACCAATGACCGGGGCCATTACCTACATTGGACAAAAGGGATCTTGAGTAAACGTTATAAAGATGCTTAATTGACATGCCCGCGCATTTTGATTGAATCCCACGAGAGACCTCTGTTGTTTTTTTTTTGTTTTTTGCACACTTCCCTCCATTGTTCTTGTGCTCACTTGCCTCCACGTCTTCAAGCGGATACATACAAAAACGTTTTGTTATCTTAAAGATCGAAGTAACCACGTTTAAACAAAGAAAACCTGTACACCTACTAACAAAACTGCAACCTTTGTAACAGGTTCATAAAGATAAGAAAATAAACAATGGTCTGCCTTGCCACGCGAATGGTTGAGAAAAGCTGCTGTGCTTAGCTCTTGACACAAACATGTCACCGAAGGAAGATTGTTTCAATGGTTGAAGTCCATATGCCCTGTGAAACTGCCCGGCTCGTGTGCGCTGGAGAGACACTGCGCAATATATTATTGTCTTACCGCGTTTTCACGCAGGCTTTGAATGTTTTGTCAAAGTTTGCCCGAAAACTATAGCAAACATGCTTGGATTGAATAAGGTTCCTGTGGAAGATATGCCTTCGTATCTACGTAACAAATTAACACGAATTCTAACCTTTTACTGTGTTGAACTTGGCAAGACACAAAAAGTGACATTTTGAAACAAAAACCAAACCTATAGAATTTTTGACGGTAGCTGCAACAACAACGAGTTTTTTTTCGGGGAAATATAGGTACAAACTACACTTTCCTTGCGACTGGCTATAAAAAAGGATCTTGGGTATTCACAAAGTTTCTTTGCAGGATTTAGAAACAACTCTCGTTAAAATGAGTTCATCGTGATTGGAGTGAGAACGACGTCGTTTTGCAGATGATATGGACATCCTTCAAGTTTATCGTATTTGGAAAATTCACGATTATTTTTAAAGATTGCTGTTTCAAATGTAAACAATACGTAACAGAAGAACCCACAAGTGCTGCTATGATATCTCCTTGATCTGTCTAGTTAGTGAGACAATTATTTTTTAATCTACAGGTGCGACCGATCTTGCAGTTCGTTTCTACAACAAAAATATGTCACTGCAATATCGTAAATATCACAGTATCTATTTGCCAATTTGTCACGTCGTCAGGTAAGTACGCAGATTGAACTAGTTTAGCACTTGCATTGTCATAAAAAATTCTCTTTCATCACATTTTCGTTGAATCGAAATGTTTGACAGCATCATATCGCGAAAATCCTTTATAATTGTCTTCTGCGGCAAACCACAAAAATATTGAAACTACCGATTTGACTTAGTAGATGCTTACAGTCAATCATAAAGAGCTGGTCGAGCCGCAGCGATAAAAATTATAATAGAATGCCTCATTGTTTTTTAAGATTTACATTGACCAGGCATTTGCGCGGTCTGTAATCCGAGAAAATGATATCCGCACTATTCTTTGATAAACGCGGAACAGAGCAAAGGACAGGTTTTGTCAACAACGCCTACGTTCGAGAACTGTGCCAAGATCAAGATATTCAGAAGATGAAGCCGTCCAAAACCACTGGCATTACAGTGACCCTACAAATTTACATGATTAAGTTCTACCCTTTCGTTTTGAAGTCATAACGAAACACAATAAATATTCCAATAGGCTGCGCTACCTGAAGCACTGCTCAGCAATTTAACACCCCAAAAATCTAGAAGGCGTTTTTGCTTTCTCAGATTTCAAAAAATATCGGCTTGATTTCACCTCCATATCACTTTTACTTATGATTTTTAACAACCAACAAACAGCGCGTTGAGACGTTCTTTTTAACTGAGTTTGGTTAGTGGGAAAGTTGGAAAAGTTGAAGCAGCGCTGAAATAACAAAATTTTTCTGCTCGGAACGTCTCCTCTTGCGTAATCACTTTTGTTTTCGAATGGAATAACTTTCGTTATGCTCTTGTAACACACTAAAGGAGTTCAAGCACTTTGCGGGACTGAGGTTTCATTGTATTTTCACCAAGATGGTTTGCTTCGCATTTTCAAACTAACAGTACTATTGCGTTCTTCTGTTGATTTAAATAGGTGTTAGTTCCCAGATATTTTGTAAAAATCTTACCGATTATAATACGTTATCATTGAGATAACTTTATTTGCACTGTCTTCATTTCTAGTTTTTCGAAAAAGCCATCACCATGATGTTGCAAGACTAGCGGAAGTCGTCTGTTATATGACAACCTCTATACACCGAAAAGTATGCTTTCAGTGAAAGAGCTATTTCGCACAAGCCTTTGGGCTTTCTTGTGTAACACTTTTTTACAAATGTTTTTGAAAGACATTGCATTCCTTTGTACTTAAAAATATTGCTCTATTGAAAATGTTAGGAATAATAAAAATAGCAAAGCTTTCGAGTGCAGTTTCATGTGAAGTGCTTTTTACCCAAGGAGACTGCAGAAAATGTAAAGAAGTACGGTTCATTTAGTTTTTCAATCGCACGATTATACGCAGTAGCGTAGCCAGCCCAAAATTTTTGTGAGGCAAATACTTTGACTTTAAGCGACCAACAATACTTTGTTTGGGACACTGCCTCTCAAAACAAAAAATAACAGGATATACTAGAAATTTTGAGGGGGCAATGCTCCCTTGTTCCACCCTTGCCTTGACCGTAATTGCTTTTGTATTTTCGAAAATTTCATTGTTTACTTTTCACTCCTGTAGTCAGCTACAAGCATGTTTGCAAGTATTGCTGCGGGTATGACGTACTAAGAAAAATCTGCTCACGTTAGGTGCTTAAGAAAATCTGTCAAAACTCCAAAAATTTAGAAAAGATTTTGAAAAAAACAGGATCCAACAACCGATCTTCTGCTGATGCTGCACAAAAATTATGAACTCTTTTCTATGATAAGAAAGACGTTTCTCACAAGACCTTGAAATTTTATTAAGACGTCAGATTATGCTGGGAGAAACAAACTCGTCCTCGAATCAGGAATGTTTTAAGACAAAAGCAAAGATTCATTGTGTAAGCTGGCAATCTGTTTCTTAACCACTGAAAAATACCAACTCATCAGACGTGGCTGTTAAGACACAAGGCTAACACAAACGTTTATGTGTATCTCAAAGGAGTTGGTTCAATTCATAGCAATTTTATATAATAGACTGACATGGAGACGCTTTAGACAAAACTCCAGGTACAACCACCGTGAATGACTAATAGCAGCCGATGAAAAAGACAGAATAGCAGTTTTCAGGTTTGTGAATGCAGGTTTCCCGAATGTGCTTTGTTTTTCTTGGTGCTTCTTCAGTAACCACCCACATACATCCTTAGCCATTATTTTGATTTACAATTCTTCTTCCTCTAATGCAACAACAGTCTTCCGCAGAAGAAACTATATATACTACGTGCAACACGGTTTTATCAATCATCATTGCAAAGCAGAGAGTGTTCAACATAGCATCTGAGGTATGTTGTTCTTCTTGTTTGGAATAAAGTTGTATGAAATTTTTATTTCAAAATGTATATTTGTAACTTTAAATCAAATTTTACTTGCAGTACTAAATATCGCCACCTTTGGAGGCAATGAGAGTAAGGTTTGCTAACGCCCAATGTGCAGCGTAATTTACTAAAAGAATAACATCAGAAATAAACGTTTCAGCAAAATTCTTCAAAGTGACAAAACGTAAGCTACTGACAAGGAAGATAAAAAGTTAACAGCGTTTGTACATTGGTTTTGGAGAACAACGTATTGCTTCGTATCTAGTCGAATAGCTCTTACACTTTAGTGAATGCGCCACAAGTGATAAAAAAACCTTAATACTAACCTGTTCACTTTTCTGAATCTGAAAGCGAAAAAGCTGTATGTTATGTGATTCTCAAGTTAATTCTTTTAATGAAGTGAAAATCATTCTGTATAATTCGTGTTTGTGAAACAAAAAGCATTGTTGTTTACAACACAACGTTTGAAGAATAAGCTTAGCAGCCACTTACATTTATAGAATTTTGAATTGTAAATGCTATTTCAATTTTACCTATGTACTCTGTGTCCTAGAAAATACATTTGTTACTACTTGTAATTTCAAATGATGTTTAGAGCGCGCTAGGTGTTACGGCAGTGTTTTTCAACCGGGATTTCGTGGAACCGCAGGGTTCCGTAAGTGGCTGCCGGGGGGGTTCCGCCGAAACGGATCGAATTTGCCTGAGACGAAATTCGCGACCGCAGTGACATGCGGTTGTAGCAGTATAAACACTTGGATCATTGCATAGGATTCCATGAGCAACGCACGCATTTGCGGAAGATTCCAAAATATTGAAAGACACTGTTTTAAAGTAATCAGGGCAACTGGAAGGCGAAAATTTTCAATGACAATTCTTAGTAAATTCCAAATAAACAAAATAGTTTTTTGCTTTTACAAAGATAAGAACTCCAGCATCGAGCTAATCTTCGCTTTCTTGTGCAGATGAATCGCAAGACACTTTTCGTTTTATTCCTCATCTCCGTCTTGTTGCTTGAGGAAGCATCGTCTTATTGGTACAGACGCCGAAGTCACTACAGACGCCGAATTTGCTATAGACGCCGTATCTTCTTTAGGCGTCGCTTCTTTTATCGTAGAAGATTTTTTTTTCGTCGGTAAGTTGTGTGTCAATCTAATCGTTACCTGCCACACTTATAAGACGCAGCATAAGAAGTTATTATTTCACTTTTTTTGACTCTCCCGAGACCTATGCGTTTCTTTGAGCCACAGTTATTCAGTGTTAAAAGATTAATGCAACTCTTTCGCAAAACAAAGGGATCAGGGTTTTAGGTTGAAAGCGTTTGGATCACCCCGCGATTGTTTGCCGCAAGATAATTTCGATAATAACCAGGGTTGATGTACTGTAATTAAACGCGACCTTAAGAAACCCACCCGTTTTTTTAAGCAAAAACAACGAAACCCACCAAAAAGAAGACTCTTTACTTTTCCCATGAAAAATCTACTATAAAATAAAGTAAGCAGCACACTTCTACATAATAACTGTAATTTTTTTATCAAACAAAACGAACAGCAACGAAATTTGGAGAACGTGAAAAAGAGAAGAATAATTCAAAGAGTTTGTGTAAATTCTAATGGATAACTTCTTCAGCTCTGTAAATTTGGTATATTTTAACCAATTTTGCTGCCACCTCTGCACACACCCTCTTTCTGATGTTGGACCATACCAAACCATTTGTCGAAACAATATACTTTATAGTTGCTGAACTAGAAGGGCAAGCACTTAAACTTGACATGAAACTTCTGAGGTTGCGCGGAGGGTTATTCTTTGTTTGCTGTGCGAACCCTTGCCAGCCCAAGCCTAACAACTTTAGAGTGAACTCACCAACAACACTTAGCCAAAAAAGATGGCGTACATTCCCTACCCTCAATTTTGAATGCCATAACAGGTATAACACGTTATTATTGTGAAATTCAGAAAATGTTGGTATTGCCTAATGAAATAAAACAACTGAGATCGGGATTTTTCTGTTTTCCTTTGAAAAAAACAAAAACCTGCTTTTTGATTTGAAAAAACAAAAAAATAGGTGAGTTTTTTTGGAAAACGGGTTTTCCTCAACCTTGATAAGAACTAAACTAATGCGTATCGGTTCTTTTAAATATGCCAAGCGTTAAACTATCATAACGTGGGTTTACAATTTGCTTCGGCTACCCACAGTACATTAGGTTTGCTCTAGACTATGCTTTAAAGTTGTCAGCTTTCGTTCTGTGGTTTGCGTTTATTCTTTATTTCGGAGTGTAGGGACTGAGGTTGTAGGTTATTGTTGAGATCCCTACTACTTGATGGATCAACCTAGTTGTTGCAGGAGCACAGGTCGGTCTCCCAACTAAGCAACCTGACGTCTTGAAGTTGCCAAGCCAATGCAAGGCAGAAAAAAGGCTTTCACTACTATGTTCGCTAATACCTCTCCTGTAGTACTCTAAGTTGACTGCATCTTTCGATTATATTCAGATATACAACAAAATCACCAATACACTTGAGCGTAAAGTCAGAAACACGTAACGTCACAGTGCGATGTAGAGTCGGAATTAGAATGACGACGAACAAAAGCGTTGGGCGTTCGAATGCGTCACAGGAAACAGCGACCGAGTGCGGTTATGTAGCTTTTCAGGCTATCGCGTCGACGGTCGAACTGTTCGCAAACAAGTGCATCGCGTTGAATCAAGAATGGAATATTAATGGGAAATACGCAGTAAGAATGCACAAAACATTAAAATACTAATGTGTCCACTATATAAGAATGCCTCTTTCCCTTCGAGAAAGAGGCGTGGATAGTTTCGCGAGAGCTGACACGCAAAGCATAAAGCAACATAAAGACAGTAAATGATGGCGCTGTAGGGAGTAATGATTTTTTTGCAATGATTGTTTTTTGCAGTATGAGTTTAGTAAAGCTAGCAGAAGTGGTTGCACTTCGTCATGAGGACAGGGATATTGAACACACACAAAAGAAATACTTGTAAATGACACATAGCCGCGAAAAAATGGTCTCTGTTATGCGACAGCAAAAATCTGCAATGTGGCAGAAAAAACAAAGGCGATGCAGAATGCGCGGTCGAAAAAATTCTCGTTCGGAAAAACCGCATACCGCCGATGCAGCAACAACGCACAAAGACGCAAAATTGCACGAAAATAACTAACATAACATAAAATGAAGACAAATGCGAATACGTACTTACGTTGATATGATGATTACAATAATAGGGCTGTTATGGGCAAGGAAAAAATGCAGCATGAAAAGTAAACCGATGTGAGGAGAGCAAAACGTTTAGGCTTCATTCAACGATTGCGTTTCAGAAACCTGGAGCTCAACTACAGAGAAACGAGCACTGCGCGGGACAGGGCGTAGTTCAACACTTTCACGTGGGGTTGCCGCGTCAGCCTTCTCCTGGGATGCCGGGAGTGGGAAATGACGTGTGATGTGTTGACGTGGCTGGTGAAAACTATAGGAATGTATATTCCACTATAGGAGTGAATATTGAATAATGCACTAAACAATTTCTAAACTGCACGTGCATTTCTACGCCCCTTGTATAAATTCGAGTACAAAATGAAACCACAGGAAGTTTTTCAGCACTGCATCTCAGCAACTACATGGAATAAAATTCTTCAACTGCTTGTGTTGGTTCTTGTTCTTTCAAGATAACATGAAAATTATATCCGAAAACACAAAAATGTTTGAACGCACAACGTTCTCCATGCATTGAAAGTACCCCAGTGTCCTGAGTGATAAAAGATACTGAATGTGATTATTAATTTCGCCTCAAAATCTTGCAGACGTACGTTCGGTGACAAACCAGTTGAAGATATTGAAGAAGATGCTGAACGAGGTGAAGGTGTGTTGCTTTGACTCTGTACATCTGAAGTAATAACAGAACACAGAGAAGGCGGGTGTTAGTAGCATTTACTATCACATGATTTCTGGAAAAACAGCGGGAATATTCTTATTTTGAAACTTTACATTACCCATTTGTTAGATCGATTGAAAATTTATGTTATTGTTGCTTATGTAAAAGCAAACATATCTCTGTTCACATTTTCATTGTCTGCTATGAAGAAGAACCGAAACCCTAATTGTTTCTGAATCTCTTGTCAGATAAAGAAACCCTCAAGAACTGGCGCAAGCGTGCAGTCCAACTGTCTATTTATCACTTCGATGTCCACTTTCATTATTTAACTTTCTCGCTGCTGATGGAAAACAAAAGCCATATTCGTACTTAAGTTTAAAAATATTGCGAATATTGTTGCTCCACTTTTGCCGATGTCTTTAAAGAAATGGATGAACAAGAAAAGTTGTGATTTTTTTGATAAATTGAATTAAAATCACAGTCTTCAGACGTATTGCTGTAATATAAACTGAGAGAAAAATTCAAACATCAAACAACTAGCCTAATAGTTTCAATGCACATTTTTGAACATTCAGGAGAAGATGAAAAAGATTTTCCTGACCAGGATGATTTGAAAAATGCTGATGTTGATTTCCTGGAAGATAGAGAAGACAAGGATGTTGAACCGGATGGAGAGCACTAAGTAACGTGTAGTAATGCTTTGAATGTTATGTTAGTAGCATTTCTACGAAAATGAGCAAAAGTAAATATGTTTCCAATGAAACAAAATTAGGTCATTATAAAAAGAACTTTTAAATGATGGAAAATTTTACATTTATGTCGAATAGTGTGGAGCCAAAAGTACTGCAAAGTGGTCCTGCAGTTTGGCGAGTCGTGATGCGACATTTTCAAAAACATCATCATTTGTCATGCAAAAGCATGCATTGGAATAGGGGTTCATTGCTTCTAACTGAATGGGTAATTTTTTGAACATGGAATAATTGTCTATCACTTCACTCTGTGGTTTTTGTCCCACAATGCTTTCAATATTTTTCGAAATGCAAATTTGACTCCGACGGGATTCTATATTTAAATTGTGGTTGTTTAATAAAAACCATGCATTTCTTATGACTGAACTAGCATAGGTATAACGTTATGGCGGAAGGTACGATAAAGATATCTTTTTGAAATAGAAAGGTGAGCTTAAAGCAATGTAATCGTATATGTCTTTGCCTGACATGCGTTTTGGGAATATAAATAAAAAATCGTAATTGTTGATTTTCACACTGATTGTGAGAAATAATTTGTGTCCACAAAGGTGACCGACAAACGAACTATTGGGCAATTTTGTTTGTGAGAGTTTGAAAACGCATTATCAAAATGTTTAAATCAGACTACAATACTTGTGAGAACAACTGTGTGTGAGAAATTTAGAATTATGGTTCCTGTTAGCCAAAAGTTTTTTCCACTACACTAACATTTTCTATTCGACTTATTACATGCAAATATTATCGTACACAACGACATCAAGTCTTGTTTCTTTTCCAGATATCGGAACGAGGTCACATCCGATGCTACGTTCGAATATCAGTTACTATGTAATCGGAGCTTGTGTCCACAGTCCACTTTTTAAATTCATTGCATTGAAAAAACATAAATAAAAAAAATTCATGCAACTTTTTTCATATTCGTGTGTTGCACAGTTCATGGAAAGCGTAGGACAATGTTTAGTGAAGAAATGTATGAAAAACAGTATGAAATGCTTTGGCAAAAAGGCATTTTTTAAAATTGAAAGATTTCAGCAGAGCATTTCTGCAAGTAACATCGTCTGTGAACCGCTCTGTTAGTCAAGATTTTTTCTGTTGTGAAAGTCTAAAATACTGAATAAATTCCTTGTTGAAGTCAACAGGTAGCTGCAAACGCACGTAATATAATAAATAAAACATTCACAGAAGCCTCCAATTCAAAGCAATCGACTTTAAGACAATACAATATTATGACCAATTTCATTTTACTTTTAGTTACGTAGTTGTTCATTTCATTTCTAAAGTCGTGTTTAAACGTATGTACAATGTACATAATCGTTTCTCGTGGGTTCATGTACATTCTGTGGTCTTTTCCTTCCTTCGTTTTGCTATTTGCTTCGCTGTATTTTACTGCAGCTAGTTTTTCTCTTTTTAACGAGTTTGGTACCGACTCCCATCTTGAAATTCGGTCATGATGATGCCTGCAATCTCTGCGCTGTAACCGCAACCTCGAAAAAATGCGGAGGGGTGGTTGAAAAATCTGAAATCTTTTAAGTAAATTGTATGTCTTAGACGTGGTTGGACCAGTAATTAACGAATTCAATACTAAAGTTATCCTAGGACTCTTTTCACTTAGATCGAATGAAGCTGCACGGTTGAGATTAGTGAGCATATCTACTGTAAAACACGGTTGAGGAGTGTTAGCATATGCAAAACACAGTTTACGTGTGTTACCATACAGGGTTCGGCCCCACGTCTCTGGGGGCCCCGCGCCATGTGTTTGGATAGTAGTCCATTTTTGCCCCTTGCGCTCAAATTCAGTAGAAACGGCTGACAAAGTCTCGTTGTTAGCAAACAATGCTCTCGTTAGAACGAATATTGACACAAAAGATAAAGGGTTAAGCCCGTAGACGCAGACCTTCTATTCGAGTCCGAAGACTCCAACAGTTGGCCATTCAACCATAGCAGGAAACGGTGGTATAGTTTGCATTTTTTGCTTGGTCTGTACTGGACACTGAACCGTGTCAGCCTGTCTGGTCAGTCGCCCAAAAGATGTTGAATAGCATGAAACGCTAGTTATGCCAAAAAGCTTGTTGGTCTTGTTCTGAAAAAAAATTGCACGCTAGGGCCTTCACGTTGGGAAAAATGTCCAGTGCGCCAAACTTTATTTTCACTGCACCCCCAAACTTTTTCATTTGTGATGGCCCTAATATTATCATTATCGAAAACTGGGATCCTGCGTCTTGACCCAAATCACTTTTAAAAGCTAAGCGAGATTTTCCAATCGCTGAAAGCCCAGATAAGTTAGATTTGAATTATGAATTTCCCTAAGATGTAGCAGGTAGGACTTTTTCAAGTTGTTGTTTACAACGTAAATTATATCCAATGGAGAGGTGATGCAACTGAAATGGCTGGTGCACTCAGCTGGAAAAATTGGATATTTTGCTTCATTGTAAACTTTTTTCAAGGTTTATCTCGCGCTGTCCATTCAGTGGTGTAGAGCTGAGGAGGAAAGTGCACCCCAAAAGTTTTGATTTGTTGAAAATTCGGGTGAAATTCCTGAAAATTCGGGTGCAGAGGTTTCGACACGTTTGTTGACTATTGAGTTATCTGACTTTTTTCTCAGAAAAAACAACATCATTTATCCAGCGTAAGTGTGCGCATAGCTGAGCTTGAAAAATCCAGTTGTCACTTTCAGGCAAGTGTTCAATGGTTTGAAGCTGAGCAAAGACGAATAAAGGGTTGCTCGTTGGATTCAAGTCATCATAATTTATCGTTTGCCGCTCCACCAAGGTTTCATTGCGTTTGGCTGTTTGCGAGTGTAAATAGGTAAAAGAAACACTACTTCAAGTCCAGGTACATCAACGTTAGGGACACTCCCAGCTACTACACCACTGAATGAAAGTTTCAGTGCGTCTTAACTAGGTAAGGCAAAAATTGTGGATGTCATCCAGCACACTCGTTCCTGCTCATCATATTGGGCGGCTATATGCTTCTAATTGATCAATCAACCATGCGCATTATTTATTGCGTTTGGTACGTTTTTTCTACATTCTGTGACGTGATAGTTGCGAAATATTTCTAATTTGTGAAGAACAGTTTGCATTCGTATCCAAGTCCATGCATTAAGCATGACTATAGAATTGGGCTTTTGGGGAATTTTGGGCGGATATATGGTTTGCTCACTAGTGAAGCGTGTTTTTTTTCGTGTATTGCGTCATACAGAGTACAGTTGATCGTGCGCCCAGACCTTATCTTTGTACAAGAATGCGTCTGCACTTGTGGTTGCCGAAAGTGAGAAACGTTAATCAGTTTATGTTAGCAACTTTCTCCATGTCGCTCAATCTTCGCAGGCACGTAGTCAGGTTTCAAGGTTTGGGGGGAGAATACATTTAAGGAGACAATATTTTTGTTTTTATTATACGTTTAAGACCAATTTTTCTGGACACAACAAAATTAGGGAGGGGCACAAAAAAACTTGGGGGGCCCTGCCCGCGAATGCCTCGTCCCGTGGTTAGGGGCCTGGTCCTTCGAACGAAAGTGGCGTTCGCTCTTACAAGAGTGAAGTATATTGCATTGTAGGTTCAGTTCGCCTGTTCGGTTTGATTGAGGTAACTACGTAACTTTCCATTTGTGAAAAACTAGAAACAAGCGTCGAACAGCGAGATAAGAACCACTGTTTATGACCTTTTATAGTTTTCTTTTACTTCAATCTCGAAATTCTTAAAAATGTCGTGAACTTTCATATGCACAGTGGCGTACGCAGAAAATTTTCGTGGGGTTTTATTCGGTGGCATATGGTGGTCATTTATATTTGGTGTGCACTGTTTGTGACGTCACAATTTGATGTAATTTTCATGTTTCCAACCCAATGTTTTGGAGAAGTATTTTAACACAATATGCATGTTCTTCTGTGCGCACTCTCCTGATTTTGTGTCATTGCACTGAATATAAAATAACAGCGCTCCAAGTTAGGATATCGGAGCGAAAGACGACACAGCAGTTCATAACTGCAAAAATATCAGACTGCTCGTTAAATCACGGGAGTAAACAGGAGAGTAGCTAGGGGGTGATGGGGGCAATTGCCCGCCCCAATTCCGAAAGTTGCACCAAAAACGTTTAGCAAGCTTTTGATGTGAAAGACAAAAAATACTTCGGTGCAAATTAACGACACTGCTTAAAGGCACGGGCGATACTGCAGTCAAGTGTAAAATATACAGTATTTGTAGCATGCCAGAGTTATAAGAGAGAAATTTTTCAATGGTTTTTAAATAAAGTTTACCTCGCCATTGTAGGTGGGATAGAGCAAGCCGGTACGTCTTAAACAGCTGTGAAAAGCGTTTACTTCCCGTTTTTTTCAGTTAATGTGTATAAACGCTTAGATACCAGTTTGTATTTGATTATCACTGACTTCCACACGGAACTTAAACCTCAGGTAAAGGTCAGCCATGATATGAGTTCTCCACCATTTACACTATAAACAACGTTTGATTATAATCATGGACAATCGGTAAATCAAACTGCTTTGATGACGTTCGACTTAACTCTGAAGTAAGAGTAGGATAGGTTCCTAGATTATTGTTACAAACATCGTAGATTATTGTTTTTGTACAGTTATAAAATCAAATGCGTGAATATGGCGGTGATATACGTTTTGCATGGTGAAGCTCAAATTTGGGCTAAGAAGCAATCCAGTTTCAAAGCATTTTTTATAACGCAATTTGGCCATAGACACTGTTTAGCAACAATAGTATTCATTCTAGATATTTATTTGTGATGATTAAACACATATGCGTACGGCATGGGGATGCAGGGGATGCGGTCGCATCCCCAACGCTGAAAAATTGGCCATTATTCGGGCAAAAATTTTCAACAGTTGGGCAAAGTATACAGCTGCATTCTCATGTAAATCAGGTAGTCTCTATTTCCCCAACTAAGGCAAAATAAAATAGTGACCAAATAAATGGCAAAAAATGGCCAAAACAGCAACATAATCTGAAACTATTTTGCCATTCTTTTTTGCCCCTCACGGCAAAATAGACACTACCCTTGAGTAAACTGGAATCCTGCGGAAATTCCAACAGCCTTCAACAATTTGGGCCAACTAAAACACTTAAAATTTTGGGGTAATATTAGAGACATTTGAGCAAATTAGGAGCATTTGGGTACAGTCCAAGAGCTTCAATTAAATCTGGGCAAATGAGAAACGCTTCATTTAAATTTGGGTGAAAATGAAAACATTTAGTAAATTGGAAGCATTTGGGTGAAGTCCATCAGTCAATACAAATTTTGGTGGTTTGCAACAGCTTCCTTTAATTGTGGGCAACTTGGAACAGTTTTGTTTAGCTGGGCTATATAGAATAGCTCCACTGAAATTTTAGTACGTTTAGAAACGTCTGGGTGAACTATCAGAGCATTATTTCAATTTGGATAAAATTGGAATCATTTGGGTAAATTTTAACAATCTCAATGAAATTTGAACAAATTGGGACAACATCATTCAAAATTGGGTGAAGTTAGAAATGTTTCCATAAATTGGAAAAATTTGGTTATGTTCTAACAGATTACGTCAGCTCTGACCAAATGGCATTAGCTCCATTCCAGTTTGGACCAAGTGGAATATCTTCATTCAATTTTGGGTAACTTCAAACAGCTTTGTTCATGTTTTAGTAACTTCAAACAGCTTTATTCAATTTTGGGGAATTTCAAACAGCTTAATTCCAATTTGGCTGATATACAAGTTCTTCATTTAAAATTGCATGCAATTACAAACATTCGGGCAAATTCCAAAAGCCTCAACCCTATTTGGGTAATTGAAACAACTTCGTTCAACCCTTTCAGTCCTGCGTGCGCCACTTTTCTTGTAGAATTTTGTAATCCTATAACTCGCCAGGCGATTGAGCTAGAGAGCTGTTCAAACCCTCTGCGGATTCAGCAAGTCTTGTAGTCAAAATCGAAAAAAACAATTTTCTGTTTCGGTGTTTTTTTCTGGAGGTGACGTCACAAAGAGGACATGTTTTGGAAAAGTAGGCCATCTTTAGCCGTCCCTGGGCCCCAACCCATTGCCCCATTCTTTT
>JGI24021J15306_10005511_pt1 | contig 15067 bp, 14 predicted proteins | sample Ectturendosymbi1_FD_15306 | JGI IMG/M metagenome (IMG submission 15306)
CTGTCTTGCAAATAACTAGTAAGAAGTTTGTGTGGTAATCCTCTAATCCCATAAAAATGTTCCAACTTCCATAGAAGCATCTCATGATCAAGGGTATCAAAAGCCTTAGACAAATCACAGAATACAGCACAAGTAGTAAGCCCCTTCTCAACCAGTCATCCGGCCGCTTGTGTCCGCATGCTACCGATAATGGCAGACCTCAGACTTTGGCCTATCCCGCGAAACATCGCGACCGCGCCAATTGGGATGAAGGTTCTGGGTTGAATCGCTGCATTTCGTTTCGCATTCTTTCATAGTTAACAGCAATCATTAAGTTTTCTTACGCGAAACCTCACTTACCCAACGCGTTTTAGGTTGTGACTGGTTCAACAGATTTCTAGCAACGCAATACTAGTTTTTATATACTTGACTGACAGTTTCTGGGACTGCAAAACCACCAGCATTTCACTGCGTAGCCTTTGGTGCAGTTAAACTTTTTAGGGTATTTTCTTGTGTATCTTTTGCGCCTTGCAGCATGTGCTTATGTTCATTACAGAACCTGCCAACACGTTGAGAAAAATATAACCTTTGGCTCAAGTGTTCAGAACTTTAAAAACGATGCCGACATGTCAGCAAGCTGACAGCAGGCTTTGGTCCGGGCAAATCGACGATTGTACTTGTGCTGTTATCTTTTGTGATTACACTGATGGAATGATCGAACCGCGTTTGCTGCACGTAGACAACATCGTTCGATTCCGGTTCAGAATGCAAAAGATTTTATTTGCAAACCTGAAAATTTATTTTTTGGTAAAGCTGATGTTCCTGATCCTGAATCTAAAAATACTCCCATCTCTTATCGAAAAATCAAATTCCCAATGCCACGATTCATTATGCCTCATACGACGACAGGCTATCAGGGCCGTCCCCAACGGGAACCAGTGGTGCCCGGCCCCCCCATTTCAAATCGGTACCCCCTCATTTCACGTTTGGCCCACCGGTTGCTGCATACGTCTAATACTGTATTTTAAAAATGTGGCCCCCCTTCTGGTTTTTGGCCCCCCCTGCTGCTAAATCCTGGCGACGGTCCTGCAGGCTATTGAGAAAATAAGCGGCGCTTAATGCCCTGAGTTGTTTAGCAATTTGCAGACCAAAAGATTGATTGAAACTTTGCTTCCCTCGTTAACTGATGCAATGAGCATGATTGGGTCTTCTAGGCCAAACGACTCTTGAAACTTTGTTTAAGTGAAGTACCAAGCGCCTCACGAAGGTGTGACCGAACATTCCTGATGCGCCTTTTTTGCATTCCAGGAGGCGGGAATAATGCTGACCAATGACGAAATGCAGCAACTCCTGGACCAGCTCGATAAAGACGGAGATGGAGAAATCAACTACAGGTCAGTTTTGTGTGATTTTGCCTGTCAGCGAACCGAAGCTTTACGTTCTTGTGGCAATGCTTTCATTTTTGCATTGCTTCTGGAGTACAATAGAAGGCAGGAAATGTGTTGAAAAAATGAGATGTCTATCTGTCTGTGTTGATTGATGTACGGTGTCTAAACCGATAACAAAGAAACTCAAATTCGCGTGAGCGGCAAAGGCGTGTTGAAATTTCCTACAGGGCAGGTGCGGTTGTACACCTGTGTAAAAGCCATGCACGTCTATTTTTTAAAAATGCAGTGGCCAGAGTGGTCAACGAAAGATGCAGATTTGACAAAAAAAATTGCTTGGAAAATTGATTGGCGTTCGCGGCTTAGTGTGTTTTGTTGTATCATGTACAATTGCGAGTTCATGTAATTTTTGTACACTGAAACGAACGATTCCGTTTGGTTGCACTGCTTTCCAAATCATGCATGTACAGTATGTATTGTCTTTGCACTAATTACGCTGTACGCCAAGCCCTGACGTATCACTTGTTGAATTCATTTTGTACAGCTGCTGTGGCTACGTAATTTGGCAAAAGAACGTTTTCTGACTTTCTGACATGTGCAGTAAATGGAAATCCCCGTATTGCCACTTGCCGTCAGCTTGCCCATACAGTTTGCTTGATTTGGAGCTTGAAATAATTATTTTATTAATTGCTTTTTTTGTTTAGTTGTGTCGTTGTTGTTTGTGTTTGCGTCTGACACTAACTACTTGTTGCCAAAGAAAGAGTTTTTTAATCAGCATGTTGTTCTCATTGTCACTGACACGTATGCGTGCAATCAATCAGCTGCTTCACGGTGCTTTAGGATCCTTTGATGTTCAAAAGAATCGATGGGTGAATACGTGCGAAAATGGACTGATTTGAATGGGTGCGGGATTTGATTTATGATAATAGGTGCGAGACTCGCACATCGACACCCTCGAAAACCTGAAAATTAAAAACTAAACTTAGAAAACGCTGGCCGGACAGGTGGCGAGTAACAAATCCTTTTGCTGCAGTTGGGTACATTCTTTAAATTAAATCATGTCCGCCACTTAACAACCCTTATGCATCCAACAAGGCAAGTGGCGCAGGGAAGATTTCTGAGCTCGTTCGTTGATCTCGAACATGCATCAGTCACTGACCGATGAGCAAGAAAGGATTGTGAGGGCAGGTAGTCTCAAACATCAAAACACATTGGAGAAAATCAAAATATGCTGAAAATGCGAAAACATGGGAGAAAAGCTTCGGCCAGAACTAAACAATTTTGCTGTTTCAATTGTTTTTTCAACCGTAGCTGCGGCTCTGCGCATAGCCGGAAGTTCAAAATTAGTGCTTGCACGGCCTGCTGAAGACATCTTAAGTAGGCTGTGGTGCTTCCATCATTATTTGCGGCATGGTGTTCACCGGTTCCAAGCTTTCGCTTGGGGATTGCCTGCGTCTCACTGTCCTACCGTGCCCACTTTCAGCACAGCATTCTGATTGGTTGATTCACACTGACACTTAACTAAACGTGCATGCATGTGTTTGTTGCTGTCTGTGTTTCAGTTTTACCATGGCCACACTTGCGTTTGCCTAACAAGAAGATACGGTGAGTGCAGTTGGTTTCGCTAATCCTATGTGTAATTACTGTAATGTGAAGCGTTGAGCTTTTGTAGATGACAAGTTGGTTCGTCCACGCTGCACTTTTTGTTGGAATGTTGGTGATTTTAACGGTTAATTAGCTTAATTTCACTGCAGTGCACCTCTTTTTCTTCAGTGTATATGTGAGCTTAGCCAACGACTGGCTAATGACTGAGCGTATCAAAAAATTTGCAGTGGTGGTTTTGTGGAAATGGACGTCCAAATTACAGTTGTGATTTAACGACTATTCTGAGCCCTCCTTTCCAACAATCAACAACTTTCCTTGAAGCAACGGAAAGACTTTTCTTCTTCTTTGCAGTTGTTGGATACCTGAGCATCATCGTTAAGGGTGTTGTCGTGTGAAGTAGATACCAAAGATTCGTCGAAGTTTTTGCAAGCTTTTTTAAAAATAACAACCGGTCCTAAGGTTTTCATTCAGCGTAATGAACAATTTCGTTCAGCGTAAAATAAATACTGGCCTATGTGTGTTCTTAGTGAGATGGTGATCGGCAACCTGGAGTACATGCAAAGAGAGAAAGTTCGACGGGAACAGGAATCAGCTGGAAGTAACGACTAATTTCTGCGTCCTCACTAAATGATGCAGTATGCCACCATAGCCCAGACAAAGGGTTAGCGTTTTTTTACCAGGATTCCGTTCCCATCTCCTACTTTTGTACTGCGTTTGTCTTCCTGCGTACACATCGAATAGTGCTATCAGAGCGTTAGCGACATCATGTTTTTGACTAGTTTTTATTGTTTCGTACACCAGTAAATAACGCAAATCTGCGTCTGTTCTTTTTTTTCTGAAAAAAGTCCTTTTGTTTTTTGAAAGCTCTTTGTNGTCTATTCCGAATCGTAACATCTCCCAGTCCGAGTCAATGCAATAAATCTGCGAGTCAGGTTGTTGGTCATGGCAAGTCAAATACGAATGGAGCCACAACTTCTGAGTCATTTCGAGTCTTTCAGTTTTTCGGGCAAATAATTTCAGGTCCTTTAATTTTTCTTACCGAAGTTGGCTCAATATATACTAAGACAGAATAAATTAATGGGTAAAGTTTGGCGTAAACTGTAATTGAGTTTGCGTTTATTGGCGTAACTTGTTAGATTATTGTGATTGCGACCAATAAACGAAAATGCCGGGACATCAACATCCTTAGGTTATATCCAGCCCAATGACGCTGATTTATACTTCCATTAAAATGTGACTGCACGACCTCGCGTAGAAAATTCCAGAGGTGGCAGGAGTCACATTTCCAGACTCCGTTCCTGTTCCAAAATTTTTGAAACCGGGTCCGAGTCCAAAAATTTATCAAATTTGAAAATCCGACTCCTGTTCAGACTCCGGCTACTATCGATGCAACGGAAATTCAAATTCAGCAATGTTTTTACTTAAGAAATGACGTGCATGAAGACCATGCAGACTCCTGCTACTGCCGTAAATGACAAATGACTCCGAGTCCGGTTTTTCACTCATTTTTGGCTCCGGGTTCGAAAGAAAAACGCAGAATCCTGCCGCAGTTGACTTCGGATCCGTGGCCACCTCTGAGAATTCCTCAACGAGGGTTACCTCTGCGGAGTCAAGTCAACATTTTTCGAAAAAAAGTGAATCGAACCGAGTAAGTCAGCCTCAAGTGAAACTCGAGTCATGCAAAAATACCACTCCAGTCTGACGTGATTTGAGTCATTGTGTCTAGTCACATTACTGCAAAATACAGTACAGCAGAATTGCCTTATAACGTCACTTCACGGGACCAGAGAAAAAATATCGTTACAGCCGTACTACAATAAATCGTTCCTAACATGAATTTTTAGTTCAATGCCAAAGCCTGGTAAGGGTTGAAATTTTTTTTATTAGGATTGCCGCTTGCCGTATCGTGTTTTCGCGTATACTTTTCAAAGTTGTTATCAATGTCGTTCTTAGGATGTCGAAATGTTTTGCGAGTTTTGCCACTTTCGCACCATTTTTGCTTTTGAACGAAATGATGTCATACTTTATCCATAATGGGATACTACTTTTATTCAACAATGCACCCACTGCTCCACCAAGACTATCCATCAAACGGAAAACAATCACAACAATCAGGGTCGTCGCCAGCGGGGGTCAGTGGTGCCCGGCCCCATATTTAAAATCTTTGGCCTCCCGGTTGCTGCATACATCCAATATTTTATTAAAAATTTACCCCCAACTTGTGGTTTTTGGCACCCCCTCCTGCGAAATCCTGACGACGGGCCTGACCACAATCCCTAATACTGTAGCCTACAGTAAAACGCATGTGATGATTTGCCCCCATTGCTGCTGATGGCGCAATCCTTGATGCCATTCTTACGTCACACCTGTCACAGCTCAACGACTGGCCGCTTAATTGCATTCCTATTCGGTCATAAAAGATTTGTGGGGTGCTTCACAAAGCCGAGCTCACACTTTAAACTAATTAAAACTTGCATCTAACATAAAGGAACAAAATATTTAGCGGGGACAAAAGTGCCTCGTTAAAGGCGAATTCTACTGTATTTGAAAGTTTTACGCAACACATTACGTCAAAGTAGCCTAAATCAAATATAATGTATGGTACATTTACCTTGCACTGTGCGCTCCATATGTTGTCGTACTATTGTATATTATCCGCGATTCTAATGTCATATAACGTTGATTCCACGATTGTCACCAAAAAACTTGTTTTTTAAACTTGTATACGGAAACAACATTGCACAACATAAAGCAAGCTTTGTGCGACACTGCGTGCTTTATCCTGAGGTAGAGACCAGTAATTTTTAGAAGACGACTTAACGTTTTGCTGATGCTTTCTCCTAAAGGAGGCGGACTTTCAGGGCTTTTATTGTTGTTGCAACACATTTGTTGTACATTATTTTGCAGTAGTGCAGCGACAAAAAAATGAAATACGCGCTGTCAAAACAAAAATGCGACTTTCTACAGACAACGTAGCTTGCTTGAGAATATTTTCTGCGAATAAACTCAAATGACATAGGCCCTGCTATTTCGGTACTACAAGAAAAATCGTTTACGTTTGATTTTAAGTGAGTAGTGGAAGGTACGGATAGTATTCAATATGCTGTGTGTAAAGCAACTACGTACAGGAAATCTACGTCAGATCAATTCTACAAGGAAACATTCTTCCTAAGCGATAACTTTGATTGTTTATGAGAAAGCGCGTAGTAGCTGCTACAAGATGCTGGCACGATATCATTTTGTACTGTGCGTTAGCATCAACTGGGCTGTGTTACCCTCCGTGTTTATTCTTTGTAACATCATTCCCCGACACTTTTCACGAAAGAGCTTACCTCATAAAGTCATCATAAACTCACGCAACTTCACAAAATGCGATGTGCGCTTGCTGTAATTTTTTCAGTCGTTTCGCTTTTGAAATTGTTGAAAAATGTTGTTACTAGTTCCAGCTTCTCAACCGACACAAAAAAGATGCCGACCCTGTCTCATTTTTCAAAAGTTATCGTGTATTTCAGAGAGTCTGTACTTTCTTACCAAGAATTATTGAACGTTCTTTTTTTGGTTTGCCACTGTGCTAGTTTTCTTTAGTGTGTTTTACCTTCGATAGTGATAGCAGCAACCAATTTTAAAAATCAATGCGTCTTTCTTGCTCTAATCTACGCTCATGGCCTTCGGAAGGGGTGAGCAGGGGACTTGACCATCCCTGGATTTAAAAATTGTATATTTTCCTGTTAAATTTCCAGCAAAAAGGATGTTTTCTTAGTTTCGAGTGCATGGGTAAGATGAAATTTCACCACTTTTGGCTCACCCTGGAAAAATCCGTGTAAGTACCCCTGGAATAATCCACTGTGGGCCCTCCCTGGAAAAAGTCCCTCCGACGCCTATATCTACGGTCAGTGTTAAGGTTTTTGTGCCGGCTGTGTGTTACGCTGTGTTGACATCTCCAGTGCTCTCACCATGCGATTTCTGACCTTTTATCCATGAGGATACGATTGCACTTGTCCTCGCTAGTGACGTCAGCCTAGTTCGAACTAGGTTGTGCTTATTGAAATGGTCGGAATTGTTGTGCGCTGTCTTTGCTGTCGGTTACATTTTTGCATTTGCTCGCAAAGCGTGGCCATCCAGTTTTTTCTCCGTAACTTTATTTCGTGGAGCAACACGTTTGCCATTACTGAAGAGAGGAAGACGTGCTGCCGCGTACTCTCACTGTGCACCGTGAGCAGGTGGCTATGAGTTATAGTTTCGTTTGTCTCCCTTTTGCGCAGGCCCGTAAGCAGGGGTGGTGAAGACCCCCTACAAAATATTTCGCCCCCCTTGGAAAAATGTGTTGAGCATAGGTCAAAACTATAGGACAGTTTAAAAAATTTGGGCCTCTCAGAAAACTCTTCGCCACCCCTGGTGGCCCAAGCTGGTTACGGGTCTGCTGTTGCGTTTGGGGCGTGAAGCACACCTGCGGCTTTACGGACATCTGCAAGCGCTTGCAGCAACTAATGCATGTCAGTTTATAACAACTGATGTGTGACCTCAAAGTCGGACGTTTCAGCATTTTGTTACTACTATGTTACACCTTTTGAGGTAAAACTGCTGTTGATAGATTGTATTGTGTTGTTCTAGCTCGCACTGACAGATTTTGATTGATCGTTCTTACCCGCTCAATTAACTTCACGCGTTGTCATGGTGCACAAAATAAAATATTCATGAAACAGTTTTATCGCGCTTATGCTCGGCCTTCTCTCCCTTGTCGACCACACGACTAAGGGTGATCTTTCATTTGATATCAAGTTGAAGAGCTGTGGGCAGCAAACCCGTCTTTTTCAGCGAATCAGCAACTGCTTGCGGCATGTCACGAGTGAGTGGAGACATGCGTGATGAAACAGAAGTAGCACGTTCATCGTCGAAGGTAGCCTATAAAACAACGAATAGAAATTTTGAATTTATCGTTAAATACAGACGTTGTACACGCAACTGCGGTGATTGAAACTTTCAGGCGGGTTGCTTATGAACTAGTCTATCAGGCTGCAGTCGGTCTACCTAAGCATTCCTCTTCAGTCGAACTGATTAAATTCCCGTCCTTGTGATCAGGGCCTATGAGAGGGGGTCCAGCAGGTACACTGTTCCGGGGTCCGAGACTGAAGAAATATTTGATTGTTACTAACAAACTCGGAATAATGTAGCAAAATTAATCCCGGTGATGAAACAGGTTTGGCCTAAAGGATTTGGTAAGCTAGTGGGATGTATTTAATGTGCATTGCTGGCAGTGCATTTTCCTGATATGATGCATTGAAAATTACTAACAGCAGTTAGTTCTGCTGAACTTGAATGTTTGACTACTTTGTCGAATTTAATAAATTCACGATTACTGTCCCAGTCTGTCCACTGAACTGANTTCTCCTTACGTCTTTCATTTTCAAACATATCTTTACTAAAAACTCCAAAAGTTTCAATCTANGAGATACTTCAAGTAAAATTTGAATGGAAACATGCCAGTTCACAATAAAATCTAATAACAGTAGCCCTCGAATGTTGCGCATGTGTGTAAGATAACTAAAAATCTTTAAATAAAGAAGTAACTGCAATGCAGAACGCAAGTGCTTTTAGCGCACCGCGGCGGTGTACTGTGCATTTTGCTGATTGTTGCGCCGCAAGGAGATACATGCTCTAATCGAATGTGAGTTTAGGATTAGCGGATTGGCGCTTTATAACTACAATGGTCTTGTAGCGCCACGATTGAGTTTATACAGTTTCTGGTTTCATTTCCCTCGGTTTGTTTTTGTGTTCTGCATGTGTTCTCTGCAGCTCTTCCAAACACCGGGCGAACCAGAAGGCTACAGTACCAATTTACAAGGTCTTAGCAAGACCCGGCCGAGGTGCTGGTAGGTCGAACTCTCGACCTACCAGCACCGAAGTGGACGCACTTTCCACTAGACCACGGACTGGTCCAGGAGAAACTAACTACTTACAGTACTTCGACAGAATGCTCTAAAGCAGTGGTCGTCGGCCTGTGGCCCGTGTGTCTATCCATTGTCGCTGGCATAGTCAAAAATAGAAGCAATAGTCGGTTGACAAAATATCTCGTTCTGTCCCTTCATTCTTGTTATAATAAGTGAGCTCATTGCAAGGATAGGCCTTTAGACAGTTACTCGATTGTCATTCACTAGCAGCGTTTTATTCAACCTCGATCGACTCCATTCATTCTGAGACTGGGGCATTTTTCCTAATTTCCTCCTAGATAAGATTTTACCATGAACATTTATCCTACAAGTCATGTTTAAAAAGTGGTAATATTGTCACATTACTTGAATACCGGTATGTTTTAACATAATGTTTCATGTGATCAATAAACGAGCACTTCTTGTTGAAGTTTGATGCACATTAATTAGCCTCAATTTCTATTTATTTCAAAAAAATTTGCAAGTTTTAGGGGCCCCTAATGGGTTTTGTTGCCTAAAAAGATTTCTCTTGGAGGCCCTGCTTGTGATTAGGCAGGTAATGCCGCAAGTGTCTCATGCTGCCATACACAGCAAAAAAGGGAGCTACGGACATGGGCGTCATGAGGTCATAGATGGCGCCCGGGACAAGACGCAAGTTTTTCGCCCAAATGTTCGAACCTGTGGTCTCTCGGAGCAAATGTACTGTAGTACTTGTGACAATGTTGGGAATTTTCGGCGCCCGGGGAACTGTGACCAACTTGCCCCACCCCCCGTTACGCCCCTGGCTACAGAAAATCAGGATTCCTACGAGGAGGAAGTATCTCTACTCTGTGCACTGCCTATGTTGCACTGATGCACAAACGAGGCATCATTGCAGATACGTTTTCTGCTTGCATCAGCTCTTGCGCGGTCAGCCCTTCGACAGAAGGGATAAGGTATTTCACAAATGTGGTCTTGGAAAAATAGCCTGGTTTTGCCAAGCTTGCGATATGGAAATGAAGAGTTGCATGACATTACGGTAGCAAGTACACTGTTGCTACCATTCTCAGTTGAAAATGTATTTGTCAAAGTCAAAGCAAAAAGGCATGCAAAGAATGGTATAGTTTGGAACTTACGTCTTAGGTTGATCTTCTCAAGGATTTACGAAATGAAGTTGACCAGCTGAGGCTCGAAAACAAGGACTTAGCACGACAGCTTCATGCCAATAGGTAAGACGAACTTTCGCTTGACTTTCAATTTGTGCATAAAATGACAGACTGATAAGTGACCCTTGCAAGGATGTAGTCGCCACTTCGTGAGGTCTAACTGGGATAGAATTTTGCAGCTTTGGGAATGTATGCGATTAGCTTGGGTAACAGCAATCTCAAGACACGGCCTCAAAGGACGTAAGTCTCTGTCTTGACCACTTTTGTCTGGAACTTGCAGTGTTGTGTGCAAGGAAAACATTATTCCGGAAATGTCACTTGAAAACATAGCTCTGAAATGGATTGTTTACATGCAACGTTCCCGTAGCTCAACATACTCGCAATTACGTTTATCCGCTGGTGAGAAACACCAAATATGTTGATGAAAACAAATGCAGTTTAGGAGGTGCAAATGATCTATATTTAGTCGTTCTCGGAAATTCTGGAAAACGTCAACAAAACCATGGTGGTGGGTTAGATTGCACAGGAACAACACCTTCGTTCTGAATCCTATTCCCAAAAAAACGCAAAAATCAAAATCACTAAACAGATATATTTCTAAAGCACTAGAAATGGAAACGGGTATCTTATTTTCAGACCTCTAGTCTCTGATTTGTCTCGATTTTTTGTTTTAAGTCTCGGTCTCGAAATTTGAATCAAGTCACGCTCTCGCGGAATAAGTTGCCGATTACATCATTTTAGTTCGCCGAAATATTTTGCTTGAGCTTTAATGTTGGAGGATACCCTTTTTCTTTAAGATGATTTGAGGCATGTAGTCTAATATATGCGCAAGTGCCACTTCGACTACAATCCTGGACTAACGGAGCTAAGAACAGAAAACGCTTCTGCTGAATAAAGAGTTAAACAAAAACACATTAAAGTATAACCGAAGACCTTGTTGTTAATTATTTTGGTTTGCAATATTTCGGCATGCTTATGGTTTTGCTAATAGGGAAGTAAATCAATGTGTGTAACGTTAAGCTTGTGTGCAAATGAAACTACAAGGTTAACGAAAAAACCTAGTCGTTGATAATAATATAATTTTAGTGCATATTTTTGGTGATATGATTGCATGCGCACAGATGTTCAACCACCAAATTAGTTCCAGTAGCCTGCTTTGTACAATAACGAGGAGTGAGGACATAGGTATCACATTTATTTGTAAAATTTTGATCGAAGTTTCGGCTAAACAGAGGCAGGAAGCACAGTTTGGCGTTTGAGTCTGCTGAACTTTGCCTGTTTCAATAAGTTCGAAAGGCTTTCGCGACACACGCTATTGCCGCTCGTTTTGAAATGCTGTGTTTTCCTAAAACTGACAAACTTGAAACCTACTTTTACTTTAAAAGTTCGTCTTACCCATATTCGCTTACTTGCGTCGCTGTGGAAACAGGTACGTAGCAAAGCATCGCATGCAGCGAGAGATCACAGAGCTTCGCTCAAACATCATCCGACTCGAACGAGAAACAGCCTCCATCCGTGAACGAGTCGACTCACGAAAAGTTCAGATCGAAGCGCAAGAAGAAATGGTGCGAGCGAAGTTGGAGGAAGCGCATGAAGTGCAACTTCAGTCAGAAAAAGTCAATGATCGCATACAAGGCGCGTACAAACTGGCAAAATACCGCTGTGCGTTAGCAACTTCCGCCCAACTGCATGCGCGCGGTAGAGCATCGATCAGCGACGATGTTCGCGTTGAGAAATTCCAAAGCGAGTCTAAGTAAAGATTAAGTCACTGAGTTGCCTAGTCGTCAGTAGACTACATTGGGTACCCTGTAAAGAGAGTCCCAACGAAAGGTGTGATCAGGTTCAGCTGCAGGGCTGCCAGAGTGGAAAATATTACTCACTTGCTTGCCGTTTCTCCATACCTACAGTAGACCGCTAACCTTCCATGGCTGAAAAGCTCAGTCGCTCTTTCAAAGAAACTATAGATAGTTTCACCCCGGACCAGAGTGGACCTGGGAATAATGATGAAAAGTATTCCAGTTTCTCAAAAACTGTAAAATTCCCTAACTATAGCCCCACCACCGATTGCAGTTTAACATCATCCCCAGAAGGCCAACTGCATAGGCTACGAAAACTGTGAAACCATTATTGGAGGCAGGGGCGTGCAGAGGCCTGGTAATGCCCGGAGAAAATACTTTATTGTATGCCCCCTACCACGGGCGTCGGAAGGATTTTTTACAGGAGGTCCAAGAGCGAATTTTTCCAGGTGGTGGCCAATAGCATTTTTCCGAGGAGGGAGAAACAATGATGAAATTTCATTTTACCAATTCGAAACTAAAAAAAAACATTTTTTCTACTAAAAATTTAATAGAAAAATATCAAATTTCAATTTCTAGGGGTGCCAAGGCCCCCCTGAACCCCCCTTATGATGCCAATGACCCCAACCAATATCTAGTACAGTAGTAAGGAATGTGAGAAACACAGGCACAGCAAAACTACCTGCCTACACCTTTACCACGTGCAAAAGAATGACGCTACAAAAACTTCTCCTCAAGTGAGAATATAGAGAAAAAAGCTGCCCGAGATTTGTACCACGTCACGCAACAAAACCAATGCACTTGAGTGTTGTAAAAAGTACGTGCAAGGGCGCAGAGGCTTGCATGGCACTTTTGGCGAGAAAGTGCGTTTCAGTGAGAACGCTGGCGCTCTGCTAACAAAANATAATGTGTTTTAAGCGTATCGTAGTTGGGGCTGAAAGTGTTGTAACAGCTCCGTCGATGTTTATTCTGACGAATTATACTGTATTATTTTGATCTTTTTTTACAACAACTGAAAGTGAAGAATCCATCGCCAAATCGTCACGCATGATATAGCCCTGTGACACAATTCACATTGCCACTAAAAATGAAACCAAATAGACAAGACACTATGACACGTTCTTTAGTTATAAATCTAGCTTTGAACAAGCAAGTTTCAGACGTCTCGGTTTTTGTTCGCTGTACTGTCCTCTTTGTTTTGATTATGGCGTTTGTAGTGAAATGCTATTGAATTTACGAATGACAAAAACAATGCATTTGATACTTTTCAACAATCTGTTACTTTCATAATCGCCCCCTTGCGAACCTTTCAAGCCCCCTAGTTTAAGAACCCAGGCTGTACAGAGAATCAAGAGATAATTTGAAGACTACAAGTCGCAGATCAACAATACGCTAGCAGGAATTGCCCAGCCAACAAAGGGGGGAAGAGAGATAGGATTAGGATTTAAGGCCTTATGATAACGATGATGACATTGCTTCACCTCTCTCTCGTGTCACTTAACATACATCTACATAATTGCATGCCCCCCCACAGGAAGGTTATCATCAGATCCATTCGGTATGTATTAGCAGACTTACAATGAGAAGAACCATTTAGTTACAGCATTTTATTTAAATGTAATTTTTGTAATTTTACTTTTTGGATGCCCCTCTGCCTTGGATGCCCGGGGCCGCCACCCCGTTCGATCCCCTACACGCCCCGGATTGGAGCACTGGAGCGAATTTTTCTAAACCGTACATGACTCAACCAAATTCAGAGTTTTTAAACCTACTACTGCTTTTGCGCAAAAACATTTGCGGAGTTGAAATTTACAAAATGTTGAGCTACGTCAAAATAAGCTGAATACGCTTCATTACGCGGCTAACGTCTCAGTGTAAAACGACATGCTTGCTCAGCAGCATGCGTTAGCAGCAACCACTTGCTCTGTAACAGCTGGTCTGCTTTGCAGCTTATCCAGGAATAGGTTATTAAATAACCCTCAAAACACCAAATATTTTTGGGTATTGAAATCTTGATAACGCATGTCTACTAGAATCCTGCGCGTGTCGAATTTTTTTGTCCGCTCCCGCCTACGTCCTCCCAACCCGCCCCCACCCCGAACTGTTTCCATCTCAAATATGTATGTGTTACTGCGCGTCTGAAAACCACTAAAATGTCACGCAATGTGTTTCATCGCAAGTAGCAATTTATTCAGTAGTTATTTCAAAGTATACAGAAGCTCTTAAAAACACTGCGAAGTAAAAAAATGTGAAACATTTTAGTCAAACTTCAACGCTTCTTTCTCAGAACACTGTTGAAAAAGAATATGTCGTTCACGGACGAACTCTTTAAATTTGCTCTTCTGTTATTCACGACATAACCATCGATACTAAACACTTGTTCATTAGCAGCGCTAGTTGCACGCAGAACGTATTACTTGCAAGATCACTGAGACCTGGAAACTCCAATCTGTGGTCTCACCACCATAGGTGGCAGAACCGGGGGGGCTGCATGGGCCTAGGCCCCCCACTTTTATTTCTGGGGGGGGCTGACCCCCCCACTTTTTTGCCCAAATATCGTAACTTTAAGTAGCACAATTAATATTGGGTGCAGTGATAAAGTAAATCGTTTAATGAAAAAAACGTTGCAGAATTTTGGCAATATTTTGTCGATATTATTTCTAACATATTATTTGTAATTTGGCAGGATTTCGTAATTGTTTGGCAGAAAACACCGTGCACAGTCTGTCACCTTGCTATGGATTGCTTACCGCATTGGTGTTGTTGAACAGCGTTGCCAGATGGTGTAATACAACACAATTTTTCAAAAAAATGGTGTCATTTTACATGCTTGTGTGCATGGGTGTCGGAAGGAATTTTTCCAGAGAAAGGGCACTAGTGGATTGTTTAAAAAGTTTTTCTACGGGAGGCCAAAAGTGGTGAAATTTGTGTTTTACCACTCGAAATTAAGAAAACAGCATTTTTTGATGAAATTTTCAAAGTCCTGCTCCTCTTCCGACACCCATATGCTTGTGTGTAGGAAAAGTTCCTGCCACACCATTAAAAAACCACCATTTTAAAAGTATTTATTGAAACATAATTCATATTTGGTACACGTAAAGCGGAAGTGCCAAATAGCCTTATAATGAAAATCACGGCCAATGAGAGCGATACAAACGACATATTGCAAACGTTTCGATAACTCCTGTTATCATCATCAGTGCATTGCAAATTGAACTGCAGTGATCATG
>JGI24021J15306_10005512_pt1 | contig 15064 bp, 6 predicted proteins | sample Ectturendosymbi1_FD_15306 | JGI IMG/M metagenome (IMG submission 15306)
TAATGTAGATAGAACTGTGCATTAAATGCATTGCGTAAATTGATTTTTGTGTCTGATTAATTTTTTGGTTATCTACTGGGGTCCACAGAGTTATCTGCAAAGGCATGGTGGCCCACGGACGAAAATGAATTGAGAAGCCCTGGTCTCAGATTCATAACCAGGGGGGCACAGGGGGTCGAAGCCCCCCCTAGAAAAATTTTTGTTCCCTGGAAAAATGTTTTGGACAAAGTTCAAATTTATTGGACATAGTGTAAAAAATTTGAGCCCCTCTCAAAAAACTCTTCGCCCCCCTTGGTGTCCCAAGCTGGTTATGGGCCTGCCTGTTCTAAGAGATTTAAACCACTACTGAAACGTGAAATGAACAATGAAACATTCTTTATGTCGGTGACATCATATTATTAAATTCATTATTATAGCCTGCTTTGTGCAGTACATACATAGCCTACTACATCATCGACAGGGCCGGATTTACCAATAGGCTATGTAGGCTTAAACCTAGGGCCTCAAGATCCAAAGGGACCTCCACTCAAGCAAACTATGGTACGCATAGATTCAATTGCCGGTATATAGTAATTTCGATAAATATTCGAGTTTCCATGAATTTCAGTATGACCTCTGGTCAAGCCACACGCCAACTATTGTGTCGATGTCGGTACTCAAAGTAGGTTGGCTGCGTCCTTCGTTTGGTGAATCGTATCGATTGTTACGTGTGAATCAGGAGAAAGAACGTGTGGTTGTTCGTGTTTGAAATGCACCTGATCAAAGCTTAATATTTTAATGCAGATAAGAGTTATGTGTAGGGGATAGAGAGAGATAGAGTTTATTGGCGCAAACATTAAACAATTTCATGCAAATTAAAGTTATGGCGCTGGGACACCGAAAGACACCTGGCTGTCTCGTCGGGCGCCCCTCGACAGTTTCATAAATTTCTATCGTGGTTTAAAGTCAATGGCCGAATTAGGGCTAGCAGCATTACCCTGCAATAAATACTAGTTGCTCCTTCTGAGCAATACTGCAGTTTTGTTAGCGTTTCTATTAAGTGAAACTCGTTTGGTATTCCTGATTTGATTTTTTTCACTTTCATTTTCTTTAACAAAGTCATTCAGAAACCAGATCTCTATTGAGTAGTGTAGCAGTCACACAAGCGCGACCGCTACATGTAAGCAAAGTCGGTCAAAGCAAGAAGGGAAAGACCAAGCAAGCGACACTTTTAAGTGACTTCCATGCACATGGAAGTAAGAGCTTGCTTTAGCCGATTCGTCTGGCGCGGAGTTAATATCGATGACGTCACAATCTGTCCTTGAGTTTCGAGGATCAATCCCACGCTGAAGGTGTGCAAATCCCACGCTGAAAGGTGTGCGCTGAAGATCAATCCCATGCTGAAGGTGTGCGAACACAACCGGGTCGCACACGCTTCAATGGCGCCTAATAAAGGACACCTCCTTGAGGAGTTGGGATGGATAACGTGTGTCGCATGGAAAAAGCAACAAAAAGAAGAGAAGAGATACAGAAGACAAAGGCTCAATGTACCGAAGCCCAATCAAGCATGACATGCTCGTCATCGGACCTGGCTGGACTCATGATATCAGTTGGCAAGATATTTCAAAGAGAAGAGAGTGGGCAATCCAAAGACTTTGAGAAAGGAAAGTGATGTAGCAGTTACGCTAGCGCGACCGCTATATGTAAGCAAAGTGCACCAAAGCAAGGAGAAGGGAAAGACCAAGCAAGCGACACTTATAAGTGACTTCCAGGCACATGGAAGTGAGAGCTCTCTTTGGCCGATTCGTCTGGTGCGGAGTTAACATCGATGACGTCACAAATCCATCCTTCCGAGGATCAATCCCACACTGGAGATGTGCGAACACAACCGGGTCGCACACGCTTTAGTTAATACTTGCGCGAGTTTGTACTGCTCCTATGATAAGCAAATCAGAAAAGAGCTTGAACAGCAAGCAAAAGTCACTTTGTCAACTGGCAATAGAACTCTACCCCAAAGAGACAAAGAAAAAGGGAACAACAAGAAAATGACAAAACCGCGTTTGGGTCTGATGCCTTCTGAAGATCAGTGGTCAGTGGTGTAGCCAGCCCAAAAATTTGGGAGGGCCAAAATGTTTGATTTTAGGCGAATTACACTATTTTGTTTAAAAAACGCCTTTCAAAGCACAAAATGACTATATTTTCTAAAAATGTGGGGGTCATGGCCTCTTTTCCCACCCCCAGCTGCGCCTATGTCAGTGGTTCTTAGTTCATCCAACCTACGCGGACCCTTAAGTCTTAGCTGGATGGTCGCTAACTGCTCAGGAGAAAGGTCTTTTTCAAGATTGAAAATAATTAAAAATGAATTCAAGGGTCACAATGTTCCAGGAGTGGTTGCCCACACTAAGCATTCGGTGCATTAAAAGCGACAAACTTATAGGCGGACAAACTTTAACGAATTCCTAGATGATTCTGTTATGAAGAAGGCTAGGACAAAGCACAGTAAGCCTTTTTTAATGTTCAGTCACACTTGATTCCATGATTTTAGCTGTGTATTGCTTTAGACGATTTCAATAATGACAGCGTAAAGGATGTTTAAACCAGTCACGTCGCCAAGTGAGAGCATTGGTGGGCTCAGCCCTCCAAACTGAAATACGAAACACTTAAATCAGTGGAGATTTTATCAAAATTTCAGAATGTCAAGCCCCCTGCGCAGTGGCGGATTAAGGGGGGGGGCGGACTAGGCTACAGCCAGGGCCCTCACCATTTAGCGGGACGCCCAATCCCTTATAAGCAGGGGCGGAGCTAGGGGGGTGCCAGGAGGGGCCACTGCACCCCCAAAATTTTGCCTGGTCTCCCCAGTGGCCCCCCCAAAATTTTCCGCGTGACGTCATGCCACTGGAGTAGGTCTCTTTCTGAAAGACCTACACAGACCATTGACTGCTCCCCTTGTTGCAAAACTGGCCCCTCCAGTGGCCCCCCCAAATGAAAATGTCTGGCTCCGCCCCTGCTTATAAGTCAGTAAAAAAAATGTAATATGTGAACAATACACAATACAAAGGGCCCCTTTCTAAGTTTCAGCCAGGGGCCTCATACAACCTTAATCCACCACCGCCCCTGCGCAAATGTAAAGTCCCCTATTGAATATTATCTGGCGATGATTCTGGTTTAAACCTCACAGCCTTTCGCACGATCACGAAGGCTTCGTTGCGTTCCATTCTTAGCAGTCTGAAAAGTAATAACACGCGAATCGTGAACCTAGCAGTTGCAACCATTTGGGTGCGTTTTGCTTGACGTGTTTTGCTCGTATGTTTGAGATTTTTACAGCCGTGGTAAGCGAGTCTCAACGTGGTCCTCACGTTGTGCTTTAATGNCTTTAAGCCGCCACACATATGTGCAGTGTGTTTGGTTTTACTGAGCACAGATAAGAAAAAACNGATGCGAAACTTATAAAAAACGTAGGCCATGTGTTTTGTCAAACATTTATCCGTGACGTTTTCGTTTGATTTGCCTACAAAATTTGATAATCCTGTTCCCGCCAGCCAAGTACGATTTCAATAATTCCGCGTCATTGCACGTTGTTGTATCGAGGGCAACAACAAGCGCAGTGATCGTGGGACACTCTAGTAATGATTTAGAATGTTTTTTTGACTGCAATTTTAGAGCGTCAATATCGTCATTTTCAAGTTTAAAACGTTTTTCCATTTTTTCCTCGTAACAGCGGGAGAGGGGGCCTCACAAGTGGATTAGCCCAGGGCCTCGCATCAGCTAAATCCGGTCCCAATTATCGACCTGCGTTATGCACAGCGCGTGTGTTTACACTGCGGACTTCGTGTCTGCTCACAAACAAATAAGTTAAAATTAATATTAAAACACGAAATACTAACATATATAAATGTTTACATCTGCAAAGTAGATATGCCGCCATCACTGCACTTAACTTTTTTGTTTGATCCCCTGGAACGAGTAAATGATTAAAGCCAAGTGGTGCGGCTTACCGAAGACAAAAAGCCAACAGGGAAGAAAATGTGACGAAAAGTGGCGAGTCCATATATGCATAGGGAAAGAATGCAAAAAAATAAGAAGAGTAATGATGAGAAAGGTGGAAAAACAAGACCCATTTCAGTTTGTGAGTGTTTGATTGTGATAATGAAGATGCTTTATTATTCCATATATCTTGAATAAACACAAAACATGATCTTCTTTCATTTTAAGTTCTTGTAAGCAAATTTGAGGGGTGCACCCCAGGACCGCACAGTCGCGTCGTCACGGCGGGCTTTGGTGTGCTTAGCCCCCCAAACAAAGCTCCAAGCCCCCGAACTTGAAACATGAAACACTATAAATTAGTTGAGTTTTTGTCAATTTTTAGAATGTCAAGTCCCCGGCACAAACGCAAAGCCCCACTATTGAAAACTTTCTGGCGACGGGTCTGGGGCGGCACTTAGCCTTGCTACGGCATTGCTCTTTGTTAGTGCCTTTAACAGATTGCAGATATGCAAATGCAAGACATAATAGCAGCGGTTTTAATTCATTTCTCAGCCTTCAACCCAGCACAAGAAAAAATGTTTTTCGCGTCCTAACATCAAGAGCTAGTTTTTTGCATGAAAGCATCTGGTATGGTAGAACAATTAAAAGCTCATGGTTTGCTCCAAGCTTTCGAGAAATCAGCCAACTGGGCTCTACTTTCATAATTTTGCGGTCATTCAGACATACACATACTTTGCTTAAGTAATTCGTCTGCACAAAGATGACGTAGTTGAACCGCAATTAGCAAATTTTTGGTGTGGTAGGGTGGTGCGTGATGATAAGATAGCGTTGCTATTTCACATGTCTGTGCTAAGATATAATACTGTACATGATAAACGCACTAGAATTACATCTAGAATCTCGGACGTAAAGCTTAATTTAAGTTATTTGTTTGTGAGCAGACACGAAGTCCATAGCATAAACACACACACTGCATCACGCAGGTCGTTAAAAACAGATAAAAGAGAATGTTTTACAAGGCATTGGTTCCGGCGGAATCACAGAGTTACAGACACTTTTTGCAACTGCGTTGAAGGCAGGACCACACAGGGTTACAGATACATTCTTAACACTATTGTTAGCTAGCACGTAACACTTGTTTCAACACTACTGCAGAGTAGGGCGCCAATTCCTAAACTGGTCGAGTTCAGGTAAAATGCGAATGCATTGTGACATGACATGCCATCATGTCATATTTCACATCAAACAGACACTGCAATGTTAAATTGTTTCGGTAATGCAAAACCAGATACAATCTTGCTGAAACGATAACCACCTCGTGGGCCCTGACCCTGAAATGCGAGTATCCCCACCATGTAAGAACTGCTGGGGAAAGACCGAACGATTAAAACAAGGGAATATTTGTAAAGCCACAACAGTGACCCACACCAAGCGAATCTATCGCAATTTATTGCGTAAGGAAAAACAAGAAAAAAGGGGAAGTACGCTCTTTTTTACCTGGGGAAAACCCTGGTGATTCTCAGGTTAATAACCGAGGTGGTTTTGCTGGTACAACGTTGCAACGCTCGCACTGGTTTAAGGCGTTGGACGAGGTTGCGTTAGCTCTTTAGAAAGTTTTCTGTTGGGAACCAAAAACCGGCGTTAAAGACAAAATACTTGTGTGTTGGAGACAGGTAGGTCTTTTTGAAATAGAAAAAACAGCTCTTAACAATTCTTCATGCGTCACGCTAAGTTTTCCGCAGCAAGAAATCAGAAATTTAACGCCATTTGCGTCTCTAATGCAACACCAGCGAGAGGTTCTGGGCAAAGGACCAGTAAATCTGACATAGAAAGACAGTGGGATTGGGACTGCAGGTAAAATTAAATGCACGCGGCAGCTTTCCACCGATTGCTTAAAAGAAGCAGGCTGATACATATGTAACGCTATGGGCTCCCAACCTTTCTTTGACCATGTACTCCATTAGCATTTCGACAGATGACCATATACCCCTAAAATTTTTTATGACAAAAAGATTGAGTAAAATAATAAAAATCCACTGAATTTAATAGAACTTTTAGATTTTTAGAACTATAAAGATAGACTCCATTTTTATGTATCAAAGCTAATGTTTAACAATAAGCATACAATCATTTTTGAAAATATCCACTGATTTATATAAAAATTTGGAAATAAATAATATATAACCTTAAATGCGCCCTTTCAGGTAGACCAATGTACCCCTAGGGGTACATGTATCCCAGATTGGGAACCGCTGCTCTACAGCTGCGGACTGATTTTAAAGCTGAGTTCGCACACTACAGAACATCTGTGGCCTATTTGAGATGCTTGAAATCTGAATATACTATTCTGCCGCAACAAGCGCTAAACAGACCTGTCATAAGCATCTTGTTAAGGAGGCTTCCATCTGGGCAGTGGTCACAAAAATCAAAATAAACTTTTGAAAGCTTACTAACGTCGTAACGTTTATCTTTTGTATATTTCCGCGTAAAATCGGCATTGAAACACCGTGTGGGAGCTTAGTGCTCCAAACTACCGTAACGATAGATTTGTGTAGGGGTTAAACTTTCTCATCTAGGAGCGCATTTTTATTGGACTGCTGGACAATTTTTTGGCAATTCGTTGCGATATGGTGTACTTATCATTGCTCTTCTTTTCCAGAAGAAAAATAGAACTGTTATAAAAATGTTTGGCTTTGGTCTTCTACAGTAAGTGCTTTAGAGTAGACCAAATACAGTCACGTTGAAAGCAAACACTCGACCATGGGTTTGTCAAAAGTTGCTGGTCTCGCACATCTTAGTTTACTTTTTGAGATGTCGGACCAACAAACGGTAGCATGGTGCGTTCAAGAAAACAGTGGGTGCTTTTTATGCAACGCTTGAAGCTGTTTCCGCGAAACAAAGAAGAACTCTGGTTTTGTTTAATACACTCAAAACGGAAACACTTGTTTGACATCTTCTGCTGACTTTCTACATTGTATGTGCATTATTTTTTCGTTTTATAAACAATGAAAAAACATTGGGAACAAATATCCTTAAGTGATCCTCACTTCATTTGCAAAAACGGACTTCCCGAAAGAGTTGGTGATTTTTCAAAAACTCCAGGAGCTGACTACACTTTGAAGAAAAAGTCTGCCTTGTCTGGACTCCGTCATGTGACCCCAGATGGAAAAATTTATTCAAAGCAAAGAGATCCTCCAGGTAACTAAAAGTTGTATTCCCTCAGGTAAATAGTTGGGAAATCTAATGCAGTAGATCTCGCTAAATGCAGTAGGCTTCGCGTATATCGGTAATTTGCTTATTTCGGCACAATTTCTTCGGTCCCAGCAGAAATTTTGCGTTTCATGTGTATTTGAGTTTGTCCACGTCGGTAATTTGCGTATATCGAAACGCCACCGTGGTGAAACCACCTCGTTTATGGTAACGCCTCCTGACAACCGAATTTGGTTGCGAAGCAGCTCGACATTAAAAATAACAGTCGACTGGTTTCAACCGGTTGGCTGTTTACTGCTTGCTGGGCTGAACCAATGAACACAAAGGCGTTATTGAGGTTGCGCAACGGTATTTGCCCCGCAGCCTCAGTATCAGGTAATTTTCCGCAGGCCGTTATGGTGTTTGCTCTTGGCTTACGCAACGAGTTGGTTGATTTTTGAAAAAGAGTGTTTGAAAAGCGAACACAGTCTTATCCCATAGTACTATGAATTCATGATCGACAACATTTTGAAAAGTATAACCCATACCGAAAAAAAATTTTTAAGACATTTGTTAGCCTCCTTCTTTGAAGGCTGTCGATCTTTCGTTTGTTTTGTAAGAAACTGTTCAATAGTCGCAAGAATTGTGAAAAATGTGGCTTGTCTTGCAGGTGAACCATGTCATCATGACAATTATAAATAACGTGTTTTAGTTTGTTATCTTTTCAAAATTTTTTGAACAAGGGCGCTGAAACACGGGCATGGCGGAGGCATTGCCTGCCTAACGTTTTGCTAGAGAGACAAAGGGCCTTTTCTATAAACGCAACATGAGGTAATTTTATGCACCGATCAGTATCGAAAGCAGCAAAATTACTGCAACATGACGCTAAAGTTCCGAATTCAGAGCGGCTTAGTTAATTTTCTTACTAAAAATGTGTAGTAAACCATGTAGAAACTGCAATCATCCAAATATGGATGCATTCCTGAATTAAACGTAAAGTGGTTAAAAAGTCGAGCTTTGACAGATTTTTGTAACAATGTGACAACCTATACGAATGTAACAAGTTTTACAACAAGCATTTATCAATAAAAATTATTAACGCGTCTTAGCTGCTTGGCTGGTTGCAACTATAACCTCAATTTTTTGATATACGCCTACCCTTATAGTGCTCCTGCACCGTGGTGTTGCAAGAAGACCGGTTTTCACGCTGTAATTGAATGCGAACCATTGGATTGTGGTGCCTTACCCTAACCTGCAGTGAATTTTGTAAATAGAACATATAATGCCAATGTTCTAAAGATGTCTAAGCACTCCAAACTTGAAAAATGAGAAAAAAACACATCTCGCGCCAATATCTACGCGGTAGTCAGGAAACGTCGGTCGGGAAGCTCTAATCATCGAATGTTACCGTCTGATACTAAAGTTGACAAAGTCGACCCGCAGTTTCCACTTTGCCATCAAAGCGTGCAATTTAGTCAAATACAGTTCAAACACAGACGCAATGCATCTGCAGCTTTAAATAGAGCTTTTTTGTATTTTGTCATATCTACCGTGAGCAATGCTGGATATTTATTCTCGCAAATGTAACTCATCTTCCCGACTTGTTCATCGCTTTTTGTTCAATAACGACAGCATACTGAATTTGAAAACACATACAGTAGAAGTCTTGCAAAACCGCATTGGAAGCAGTAAGAGCACATGAAACATAGATATAAATGAAATTTGAATCGATCTTTAAAACGCCCGTAAAACTTCAATGAATGATGCTTTAGAATCAGGGACTCCAAACTATGGCCCGCGGGCCAAATTCGACCCGCGAAACCACTTCATCCGGCCCGCGAAGACATTTTGCCAATAATGAAAAAAAAAATTTTTACAAAACATTTGTTGATTTGGTAGAATGTAACACATCCCGAAGCAATCACATGACGTACAATGTTCGGCTCTCAAACTGTTGTGTAATAGCTTATGTGACCCCCTTCTTGCTATTCCGAGGACACCGGGTAAATTCACAGTATATCTAAAAGCTCAACTGGTGTATTATATAAAACGTAAAATAGATAAAATGTATGACGGATACTGCCAACGTTTCGTTGACGGTGTAGTCAACTTCATCAGGGCGAAAACTAAGAGTGACACTCCATCTGTCAACCAAACGTCGAGCTGAGTGATGCTTCAGACGCAAACACCAGTAGCGCGAAATCATTGAACTTGATAGTTTGCGCGGGGTAGCAATCAATTTATGAAGTTGACTGCACCGTCAACGAAACGTTGGCAGTATCCATTTTACGTATTATATGATACACCAGTTGAGCTTTCAGATATATTATGTGGCCCTCTGTCAAGAAAGTTTGGAGACTCTGCTTTAGATAATAAAAATAGAAAATCTTCACTAAGTACCCGCGAAAAAAGTTTAAATAATTAGTCTTGCTGGTGATGAAAATATTTAAAATATTTGTTTTTGAAATGCTCAGCATGATTTCATGCAAAATCATGCGCTTTGTCGTTGTCATTTCCAATGCCTTCAATCGGGTTTCTGAAAATTTTTAAGTCTAAAAACCCATGAAATCGGGGAACTCGACTACAAGCAAATAAAATGAGCTGTGTAGATTATTTTAGAGTTGATGCATATTCTTATTTTTTACGTTGTTTACAACACATTCACACTGAAATTTTAAATTTAAAGACAGTAATAAAGCCAAAAATGCACAAAATTTGGAATGACCTTCCTGCATGTTTGCGCAAACTTTTCCGTACTGGAACAAACTATGTCAGAAAGGCGAAAAAAATTAGCTTGCTTAGTTCAGTATTTTCCTGCCTTTTTGTATAAAAATGTCCTAACAAATAAACGAAGACCATGTATACGTTTTTGCTGCGCTGTCAATTTAGTTCATCTAAAATTTGAATTTTTTTAAAAAAGGTCTAGCCGATTATGCACAATTTTGTAGCTGCAGGGGAGAATATTCATCCTTCCTGCTCAATTGCCTTGCGCGGCTAGGTAAGTCCCTGCAATGAATTTGTATCGATTCGATGCTGATGGATCATAAACAATTTTATTGGTTTATTTATGATAAAAGGCATATTTCCTCTCTGTCATTCCTGTCGTGCAATGACCGGGAAGCAATGCACGCAGCGTGTCCCTCTTGCTCCGGCGTCCATAATTTAAGTTCAGAATTAGTTCCACATTATTTTCGCAAAACATATCATTTGATGTTCAGTTGCACCACAGGGCTGCGTTGGATTTTAAAAATTTCAGCAAAAAAAGATTGTTTTCTTAGTTTCGAGTAGGAAAAACCAAATTTCACCACTTTTGCCCGCCTGGAAAAATTTGGGAAAAATCCCCTGGTGGCCCCCCTGGAAAAATCCTTCCGACGCCCATGCCTCCAACATATATCGCCAGCTCGATTGAAAACAGCCAGGACCAACATCAAAAAGACATTGGTTCTCCTAAAGTCCTATATTTTTGGTTTCGTGCGTCCGGTCGGAGATGCAACACCTGTCGCACATCTGCCTGCGTTTTGCCTAACCCTCGCTCAGAATCTTTGTGCCACAATTTTTGTCGAAAAAGTTAATGCAAAGTTCTTTCGCCAAAAACTTGAACATTTCACTTATTCACTCAACTCAGAAATATAGTTTAGATTTTATCTTGGCTGCAAGAAGTAGTGCACAAAGTGAAAAACAGTGCATAAACATGACGTGTGTTATAATTTTCTCAGTTAATCAATTGCCATACGCCATAGCAAATCAATTTTGCGCTGTTTGCATTTCACAAATACAGTTACTATAAGGTTTTTGGATGCCAATTCCTATTATTCCAAATCAATTTGGTAAAATCCTGTGGGCTTAATAAAGTATCAGTAGGAAATAACTGACTTGGACTCCAAGCGATATCGATTGGTTCTGATGATCTTCAAGGCAACCGAAGATAATTTAATAATTTACGACGTTGAACAACTCAAATTACGTTCAGTTGAGTTCCCTGTTATTTCGTGTGGCTCTTTCAGCCTTGCTGAAGCTGCTTAACTGTACTGTGTAACTATTTTTAAGGTCAAAAGAGCCATTACATTTTCCCATGTGAATTCGAGAGGGAAAGCTACCGAATGACAACTTTCTTGAAGTTTCCGCCTCACATTCCTGTTGATCCCGTTCTATTGGCAAGATGTGGATTTTATTATACTGGTTACAGAGACCGTGTGAAATGTTTTAGGTTTGTTTATTTCAATGTTCTTATAGGCTTAGATACCGAAGCAACAATTATCACAGAATTGTTATAGTGACATAGTTGAAACATATCAAGTTTTTGCCAAAAATTGAGGCTTGAGTAAATTTGATCGTATCCGTGTTTTGCAAAGGATTGCTGATAGAGCTTACGTGCCATTTCCTAAGTGACAAGATCCTTCCGTCTGTTTCTTCTTGCTTTGGTTTGTACAACTATTTTCTAAATTGCTTTTACGCTATGTGTTTCTTTTTGTTAGTGGCTATACCATAACTTTCACTTTAAACGACTAAAGACGAGGTGATGTAGGTTATTACGGTAATGTCACTGCGACAGAGCTACGCATAAAAACAACTTACAATGCTTCAAGGTAAAAAATTGTTATTACTTTAAACACGAGATACTTCAGAGTTTTGTGGAATTACTTTGGCCTACAAAAAGCTATTGAAATTAAACGTAGTCTTCTGAAAAACTTCCAATTGTAAGCGGACCTGTTGCGCTATTAAGTTAAATTTCAATGAAAAGTTTTAAACAAACGTGGGATAACAGAATGTGGTGTAGTTAAGCACAAATCTTACTGCCTGCAATGAAAGAATATTTTTCATAATCACCATCCTATACTATGTGCGACTTGAAAAATTTCAAATATTAAGTTGCAATAGTTTCCATGCACGGATTTAAATTTATCTACCCAGGTTATGCAACGTTCCATTTTCTGGTGTTGTTGCCAGTCGAATTCGTAAAGTCAACTCACCTATGTCTCACTGGATTGGATAATGCAGCACAACTAAGGTCTTTCCTTTGGGGTATTCCCAACAGCTGAACAAGTTTAAGCTGAACTGAAGGTTCTTCAACGCCGAGGACTTATCTTTAAGCTTTCTTAACGCTTCGGTCCTAAGCGTACTAAACCTTAGGATATTGTAACGTTCAAGTTTTAGCATCATCTCAATCGAATTCACGTTTATTTTCGTTTCAGTTGTGGTACAGCTGTTCACGACTGGACTGCAAGTGACAACCCAACGTCTCCTCACTGGCATTTGTCGGACTGCGAAATGATAACGGGTCTTGACCAAAGAAACGAACCGATCCTTATTTTCAACTATCGTAATCCGAAACCAGTGGGAAGTTTAAATGATAGTGGTTACACCAGCGGAAATAGTAGTAATACCACTTCACGTCAGGTGAGAACATTCTTATGTTGACGATGTTGCAACCATATCATACACTTTGTTTAAATGAAGCCTGTTATTTCACGACTTGTCGGTTTCGGATTGCACAAAGTGCGATCTAGGTTCGCACGTGTTTGCGCTCGTCAGACCTAAAATCTCGTTAATATTTGTATTTTACCCTTTTAAATAAAGAATATGACGCAGCAACTCTCAACATTTGTCACTACTTGTCTGAAACGAAACATCATCGACCTTAGGAAGTAATCGTCAGGTTCTCAAACCCACCGAACAGCCGAGAAAATTACGAAATGAGGATGTGCGTGAAACAAACGGCGACACATTATTTTTCTGTGTTTGCAAATGTTGCTACATGCATCACGTGTTTTCAAGTTGTATAACAATTGGTAGAACCAGAACTATAACGTGATGGTTTTGAATAACTGTAACTGTGAAGAGATTTAAAGATAAAGCCTTGGAAGTGCTGTGTGTTTAAATGATCTTCAAAAAAATTTACAAAACGCTGATTGAACTATAGTTACTGGCTACCCAACAGGTCACAATCTTTGCAGCTCTCTTCAAATTTGTTGCCATATTAAAAAAAGACGATATTTTTCTGTTTGTTTCATAGATGCTTCAAAACTCATCTCCTCACTCGAATAAAGTGCAGGTTCTTTCTAAGCAGCCAAGTTCCTCTGGTAAGAGTGACAACTGCAGAATATGATAAATACACATTTTTACGATTTCTGCACTGCGCCGTTTTTCGGTGATTAATGGTAGAACTACCATAGGGAAGAACTTGCTACCAGATTGTACATAAAATTCTCCCCAATGTTTGTTTCTAACTAACAACAGTCTTCAGGTATCCCAGTCCGTTATCACAAGCAGATATCACAGATACAGTAGTATTCATAGGCGTAAGGTAAGGCATTTTACTGGAGAGGTGGAAAATTTTGCCCTGAAAATAACAATTTGGCCCAAAAGTAAACAATTTGCCCTGAAACTAACTTTTTTAGTTTAATCCGAATGGGGCCTGAAACCTTGTAAATCTGTTCTATGCAGTTGATTTCGTTTATGACGGCTTCGTCTGTAACGTCAATTCGCCTATAACGTTACATGTTGTTCGATCCTGAAGGCATCTTTCACATGCATTTCAATTCGCTTATAACCTCAATTCGACAATAACGTTCTTTGTGCAATCCCGCAGAGGTGCCGTTATTGGCAAATTCTGTAGTTACCTTGCTTGTTAAATCAACGGTTGGTCCAAATTACACACTGCATTCACAAAACTAACCTCAAAATTTACCTACGTCTGTCAGTTAGCTAAAATTTGATGTTAAGATCAGTGGTGGAACAGAAAACCGAAGAGTTCCAAACAAGCACGAAAAAGCTGGCATAAAAACTCCCATTAATCAAAAAAGTCTATCATCTTAAGACCCTGCACTTCTACCCAGCGCGAACTCGAAAACGAACAAAGAAAGAGTTACCGAATTCTTGTATCAAGTTGTTGACCTACCGACATTCGATTGTTCGATTTTTTCAGAAAACGAGGGCTTGGTCCAGATCAAAGTAATCATAACCAGTCACGACGTTGGTCCAGATTACACACTACACTAGCCCAAATTACACTGATCCCCCCCAAGTGAATATACACTGAATACACTGTATTGAAATTTTTTTCACCGTTCAGGATTTTCGACCAATTTGGGCTTGCCCTGATAAACAGAGTTTGACCTGAAATTTTTCACTGTATTTAATATATTTTTTACCATTCAGGATTTTTGAGCAACTTTGAGCTTGCCCTGAAAAACAGAGTTTGCCCTGAATTCACTCTATTGAATATATATTTTTTATCATTCAGGATTTTTGAGCAACTTTGGCTTGCCCTGAAAAACAGAGTTGCCCTAAAAATTTTCACATTATTGAAATATTTTTTATCAGTCAGGATTTTTGAGCGACTTGCGCTTGCCCTGAAAACCGAGTTTGCCATGAAATTTTTCAAGCCGGGGTCTGCCGCCCCCCGTCCGCCTATGGTAGTATCACAAGTATTGCAAGCAACTAATGTCCACACAAGTGGAGAGTTTGAATCCATCAGTAAATTTCCAATAGCAAATCGATTTCACGTAACACTACGCATCTTCAGTCTTACAACCAGGGCCGGATTAAGAGGTGGGCAACGGGGGCAATTGTCCCGTCCCCCCTCTGCAAGGGGGCACCCCGTGATGAAATTTATTTGTTTGAAATAAAATACTCGTTTGAAAAATTTCGTAATTCAAAAGCGATACAAGAATACAACTCTATATTATATTCCTATGTTGCGTTAAGTATCAAGGGGCAAGGGCCCCAACAGCAACTGATTTATTTACAAGTTTGACTGTCCGTCAGTTTTAGTAATCGTTATTGAATAGCTTATAAGTATTTTCGGTTTTGTTCAATGCAAATATATTTGATTTCGCTGGTGACTTTTTCCTAATAATCGTTCTTTTGGCATGGGTATGACTCTCTACTCGTGCATGACGCCTATTCCACA
>JGI24021J15306_10005514_pt1 | contig 15060 bp, 9 predicted proteins | sample Ectturendosymbi1_FD_15306 | JGI IMG/M metagenome (IMG submission 15306)
TAATAAGGAGAGTGGATGTAGAAAAATATGCATACTATGTCAACAAACTTCGCCAAAACGTTGGTTTGGAAACATGGAAATGACGTCAAATTATGACGTCACAAACAGTGCACACCAAAAACAAATAACCACCACATGACCTTGAACCAAACCCCCCCATGAAAATTTTCTACGTACGCCACTGACATGCACTGATTGCATATCTCTCTCTCGGTGAACACAATCGCAGACGCGTTCTTGCGTAAAGGTAACGTCTGGGCGTATGATCAACTATCCCCTTTACGACGCAATACACGAAAAAAGCAGACTTCACAAGAGAGCAACCCATGCACCCGCGCAAAGTTCCCCAAAAGCCCAAGTTTATATAGAACTTACTCAATATGCTTCATTATGCATGGACGTGGAATGCAAACTGTTTTTTATTAGAAATGTAATGCACAAAGATTTTTCAACTACCGTTGTAGAAACATTTATCAAACGTATAATGCGCATGGTTGATTGATGAAATATAAACATATAGCCACCCAATATATTGATAAACAGGAACGAGTGTGCTGGCTGGCATTCACAATTTTTGCCTTACCTAGTTAAGCTCCAGAGCAGCTTTAAATGTCTGTTGTGTTTATGAACCAGCATGGAGGTTGAAGTGGTAGCTTTTCTACCTATTTACACTCGCAAATAGAAAAATCACAATAAAAATTTGGCAGGGCGGCAAACGATAAAAGTAGGCTACTTGCACGATAGACAAATAATGCCGAACAATTTTGTGGACAAAGGAAAGGAGACAAATTTAAGCGTGAAAACTTCACAAAATTTTTCCCTGGTTTGCATGAGAGTTTTGCCTCCACAGGGCCAACCTCTCATCATTTGTCATTTGTGTCAATGTGGTACAATTAATTTTATTTTGACAAACTAATAAAATATCTAGTCTGTGTTAAAAATTCTCAATGAAGCAAAAGTGCAAGACTTTGTGAAAATAAAATTTACCCGCAACCAACCAAAACTTTCCAAAACAGAAGAATCTATCGAGAACTGAGCAACGTTACGTAAGCAGAACTGCCATCAAAGTTAATAGGACAGACACTCGTCTTGACTTGTTCATTGCTAGTTGAATGAATACACAACCATGGGCGTCCGCAGAAATTTTTCCAGGGGGGGGGGCAAAGTCGACATTTTGCATATCTTTTTCAGTTTGTTGGCGAAGCAAGTGCAATGCAAATGGACGTACACAAAAAATATCCAATGTTATGGCAAAAGTTACATACAATGTTTTCCCTATAAGAAAATTTTCCACTGAAAAAATATTTGTTTTAGTGAGATTGGATATTTTAAGACAGAGTTAGGAGAGTTCTAATGAATTACAAACTTTATGGATTATAAGAATAAGCACAAAATCTTATCAAAATACGAAAAAATACATATTTAATTCAAATAATTTCCCCTTGTTTTCGTGTTTTTCCAATGTTTTGGAAGGTTGCAAGTGCGTGAGAATGAGATTTCACTGTGCAAATGGTCTGGTAGAACTGCGCAATTTTTCACTTAGATGAAGGGGTGGGTCCAGCTAGTAGTGTTAGGGTGGTATATTTCGGTAGTAGTCAGTTTCACAACGGCTTCGCTCTGTGAGAAGAGATGATGTATACTTCACTACACTGCTGTGACAAAACACTGGACGACAGAATGGCCTTATATCGCGAACAATGAGACAATTCGAACATGACGAAAGTCTTATTCGGAATTGGTTTTGATATGTTATTTTCCGAATTGTACAAAACCATGGTGAATAAAGTTACTTTCTTAAGATTTTAGGGTTGGCGATCGCCCCCCTGAATTCGTCCCTGGTTAGAGGGAGCATTGGTTCCAAAAATGCGCTTTTTTGGCAGCAATGCTTCTTTTTCACATATGCTTCTTTCAGGCACGTAACCAGCTTGGAACACCAAGGGGTGCGAAAAGTTTTCTGAGAGGGGCCAAAATTTTTGAACTATGTCCAATAGTTTTAAATTTTGTCCAACACGTTTTTCCAGGGGAAACGAAAAATTTTCCAAGGGGTTTATCCCCCCTGCGCCCCTTGTAACGGTTCTTGCTTCTTTACACATAGTACAAACCAGGGGTGGGCAAACTTGTTCAATGGAAGAGTCATTTGCAAAAAAACAAAAACACCGGCAAGTCGCAAAAACAGTTTGTAGTGTCAATACAAATACTGTACTGTAAAGAATGCAAGTTTTACATTAAATGATGTATAGTAGGGTGGTCCATAAATGCATAGCAAAAATTAAACCGTAAAAAATACCTTGGGAACCGAGGTGGTTGTGTTCCTTTTAACACTATCTTTTGCCAAAAACTCCAAGCTAGAAGAACGTTTACAGGTTGCACATGAGCAATGGGGATTCTTATAAATAGGCACTTTTGTTGATATCTGGGTCCCCCTGTTTACAGAGTTTAGCTGCTCAGAGGCAGGAGTATCGTGGTTGTCACCCCACTCATTGTTGTCCAGTGAGTAGTGCACTCTTTTCACTGTCAGGAAAGGCACGCCTATGCTCTGTCACAACCTACATGAGGAACTGTAGCTGATCTTCATCATGCGTTACAAGCCGGTTGTATTCTTGAATAAGTGCCGCCCCACGCTCTGCAGTGTTATATGTGACTTGGATTCCTTGTACCAACTTTCTGGCCATCAGATAGCTTGGTTGATCATTCCATGAGCCAGGGTCCTCCGTTAGAAACTTTGGATCCATTTTCATTTTTAGGAAGAAGTGACGTGTGTTTTTTGTTACAAAATCAGCCAAACAGTTGTTTGAAAAGTCTTTCCTCAGGGCACCTTTGGGAGGATCTTCATCTCCATCTTTGTCAAGTGCTGCAACCACACGTCGCTTCATGTTATCTGGCACCTGTTGGTCAAAAAAAGCCAAACCCACTATCCCTCAGAGAGGTACCAGAGCTGACCAGATAATTTGTTCAGTGCGATTGTCCCATCTACGCAGTTATTTACCCCCCTGAACGAGAGGGCCTAAGGTTACTTTTTGAGCTGGTACCATTTTCAGTACCTTCTAAAACCATTCTTTGCTATTTGTATCAAGATCTTTTCCTTGTACTCAATGAATGTTTCCAAAATGCCACAAATCAGGGGAATTTTTAGATTTTGACCAAGAGGAGCCTCACAGCGGGTGGTCAAAATGTGACAAATATATACTCTGCGTGACAAAAATTCAGTTTTGAGATGCCTATAACTTTTGATCCACACCTCCTAGCTCAATTCTGACAGCAGATTCAGAAAAAGCGAGCCAGAAATATCTAGAGTACCAATTTTCAGACCTACATCTGCTACAAAAATGCAGTTATGGGCTTCCAAACACCTTTCAAAATGAACACGGTGATCCATGAGGGCAAAAATGTGTTGTGACCTTTACAGTTTAAAAGGCCATAAAATCTAAACCGCTTGGAATTTTGATCTGAAGCTTGGGGATTTTTCATTTCTCCCACAGGGGCACATTTGGTGCAATTTTGAGCAAAATCTGAGATGGTTACCATGGAAGTACTGGTTGAGTTGGGATGGAATGACCCATGAAATTTCACTGCTCACGTGCAACCTGTAAACATCGATTTTTCTCTGAGATATTTTCCATAGATAGATTTTCACCGAAAACGAACAAATTTAACCCGGCTCCCGTATAGTTTTCCAAACTTTCCAAATAAGGACCACCCTAATGTGTAGTGATTGTCAACATTAAGTTTTTGTTTGATTTTATAGTCCCTGAAAATCTGGAAAGTACGTTGTTAGATGTGCGAATTAATTCTCCCAAGTTTTCATTTTCCAGGGTTGTACAATAGTTTGATTTTACGAACTTCATTACAGAGAAACAAAATTCGCAGCAATATGTCGTGCTGTATACAGAAATGAGTTGTACACTGGTCTTTTATATGCTGGCTATTTACTGTACTTTTTGGAACCTGTTGCCAGAAATTAACTGGAGTGGCATTGACTAAAGTTTTTTTAGAGCCAGTTTTTTTGCATTTCGCCCAGTTTAATTTCTGCAGCAGTCAAGTGTGTGACAAACCGTAGGTGAACGGGACAGCCATCACCGAATACATTAAAATTGAATGGATTTACAAGGAACGCAAAGCATGATTTTGACTCTTGGAAATGCTCAAATCTGGCTTGGAACCAGTGTTGCCACTCTGTCATGAAGAAAAGCTCCAGATTTTACCTTGAAAAAACCCCAGATAATAATAAAAAACCCAGACATACAAAATGTTTTTAAAAAGTCAAAATCAAACTCGAAATGTACGCTGCTAGTACTTGCACATAAAAATTTAGATAATATGCGTTATTTGCATCAAATTTTTAACAAGTTCAGGTCTATTTTTAAACATAATGACAATCTGCAAGTAGGCTAGCAGCAAATCAAATGTATGCAGTGACATAAAAAGTTAGTTAGATCTTTTCTGAAAATCGTTTATTAATGTTTTCTCTTACCTTCACATAAAGGCACTAATTGAAATACAGGGTGAGGGTATGTACATGATACATTCAAAGTCTCACAGTTTTCTTTTAACACTAATCAGTGCAATATTTTACTACTAACTTCACATTCAAAATTTGACATTCATGCCGATCACAATGCGCCTGTAAAACAATGAAGAGATTCTCAACCACATCATCTTCAAAATCAAAAAAACATTCCAAAGTCATGCACAAGAAGACCTTGACATGTTGGCGATAGATTGTAGTGCTGACCTATGCCTAGTCAGTGCTTAATGAATCTGTAAATTTAAAACGATTTGGTTAAGTTTAGCCCTACTTAACTGTACTGGCTACTGACTCTGCGCATTGTGCCTATGAAATTATTATATTCTTGAATGGAAAATGCAGTGAAACCGCATAAATTTCAAAAAATTCATCAGAGTTGAAAAAACAACAGATTTTTAATAAAAACCCCAGATAAAACAGAAAAACCCCAGATCTAGGGAAAAAACTCCAGCAGTGGCAACACTGCTTGGAACCCCTCCAGTAGTCTTAAAATTTATTTTAGTATTCTTCCACTTTGTGGTCTGCAATTGCGCCTTCTCGAAAAGCATTCGTTCTCATTCTGACATCGGAAGAATGACAGAATAAATGCTTTTGACAATACGTGTCTTTGAAAATTTTTAATTTTCCTCTGGGAACTTAAGTAGCCTAACTTGCGATTTGGGTTCACTGTCGTTGTTATCAAATCGCGCGGACTACCTGGTGACTAACTTCACGAACTTGTGTAAACACTTTCATAAATGAAACAAACGTTAAAGATGAGGTAACAATTCTCTGTCAATTTGAAATTTTGCTATTTATCTAGAAGTGCCACACAAAATATGTCGGCGAGCCGCAGTTCGTCGACCATTGGTATCCTATAAACCTACTTGTCTTACCGCTGTCACCAGTCACTTGTTTCGCTCGCAGCATTACCTGGAAGTCTGCGTTAAATAGTTGCATGCGGCAAACCGCCTACCACCGTAACAATAAGTGCATCTTCAAAGATTTGTTGCCATGTTATTGTTGCGCAACAAAGGCCAATAGTAGAAAATTCGCTCCCGCGATACGCAACCTACCTCTGCAGCAGTGTTGCCAGTTGAACGGTTTCCCGCACAATTGGGCTGTTTTTTTCGTTGCGATGCGGGATTTTTTTACTGTTGCGGGTTGCGTTTTTTGGGTTAGTTTTATCAAAATGCATGCGGTTTTTTGGGCTGTTTTTTCGAAAGATTATTCTATCAAAGAGTATAGTTTTTGTCAATTCTGCTGAGGTAGTGAGGTTTGTCTTTACTTGAAGTAATGTGACCGCTGCCTTCTTCCGTTCGTTTCTGTTCTCTGATGTTAGATCCAGGGATGTAGTGCTAACAAAAGAGGTGTGGGAACGCACCCAAAAAACTAGCCATTTTAAAACAGCTTCAACTCATTTTAAAGCAAAATTTGAAAAAGGTGTGGGAACGCCGTTCCCACGCGTTCCCGCCCCACTACACCTCTGGTTAGCAGAGGTGTTCGGACTCAAGTTTTTTCGAGTCCGACTCCAGTCCTGATCCAAGAGGTAGGAATCCTGATCCTGATCCGAATCCTGTTTGCAATACAACTATGAAATCCGAATCCTGAAAAAATCCTGTTAACATATTTGACTAATCAACGTGCAACTACTAAAAATTTTTGTTTCTGAAAAGTAGTGGCTACAGGTGCATCAGTGGACCTTCGTATTTGAAAAGTTATTCATCCATCACCTGTAACGTTACAGTAACACACAATTAGTGTGTAGTAGAGTGCACTAGACTTGCTATAAATGTACTAAGCCCTTAACCTAACCCCTAAACCTAAACCCAAAACCAAAACTGTAAAGCTGAACACAAAACTTTGGAAACATTTGAAAAAAGTAAAAAAGTGGTCCTTTGACAAGTGCAACCATTAGACTGCTACCAAAATAAAAGGCGGCAAGGTGACAGTCGAACTGAAAACCATTCACGCAGGAGACAGACGCATCCGCTACACTACCACAACGGTGCTGTTAAAGTGACAAGCCAACATTTTGTTCTAACCACACATCACTATTGGCGGACCTATATAGCCACTTCCTTTCTGAAAAGCAAAGCTTTACCAAACAGACTGGGAAAAGTAAAAACGCACATAACCAAAAATGGCACTAAAAGTCAGATCCAGAAAATGCAGTCAACCAAGTTCATGCAATGAAACAGGAAGCTGAAAGCAATATTACCAATTAAACTTATCATCACAAAACAACTTAAGCTTGCTAGACTTGCTACATCCACTAACAGTAACTGATGATCAAGCCCTAACCGATAAGTAAATAGGCACCAAATGATATTGATCCACACTAAAATATGTAATACTGCAAAATACGCTCAGCAACGCCACATCTCTAACATGGACAACTCCACAATTTACAAATGAATTTTGATACCATGCTATATTGAGCGGTTCAAAAGAGCCTGAAGGTGGACTGATGGGATGCTGTGGTGTGGTGGTGGACTAGCGCCCTGCAGTGCACAACACGTATGGTGTAACAGCGCCTCTTTCACACATTTGCAATTGATGTAAACTACATTACGTCCTTTAAATCTTTGCGAAATCTTTTTCATGATTGTGTTGGCGTCAAATACCAAAAAATCCAATTTGAAAATCCTGATCCTGATCCGGAAACTTGAATAAAACCGTAGTCCGGATCCAGTCCGGTTTGCTCAAAATGTGCTGAATCCTGCCGGACTCGAGTCCTGAAATCCGGATCCTGTACACCTCTGCTGGTTAGATCCAATAGATCAAACTTCGAGATCACGTGATCGTGTGTGTGTGATCGCATGGTCAACAGTGTTGATCTTATACAGACAAGGACGTGGCGTTGCTGTGGTCATATCATGCAGTCCATTACTGTTGTTCGTAATCGATACTACGTGTAAAGCTTGGACGCATGCAAGACGTAGTCACAATACGAAAAATACCCACAACACAACTCGCTATGTTCGTTTGTGCGGAGAGAGTGTACGATATTGCTATAGCTCAGGGGTAGCCAGACCAGACCTACTCTAAGTATGAGCCGCATATTGTAAAATCCAAGTTACAAAGAGCCGCAACATAAAAACCTAAAAACACGAATTTATTCGCAATCTACGCTTCTGTGGCATCATAATTCTTTTTGGAAATATTTACAAAAATGATACTGTACCGTACGGCATGCTAGCTACCACAGTACCATTTTACAATATTTCTGCACTTTGCCATATAAATAAAAAACAAATATATCATCCTTCGGAACGCTCAAAGAGCCGCATGCAAAGGTTCGAAGAGCCCATGCGGCTCGCGAGCCGCAGTTTGGCAACCTCAGCTATAGCTTATGTTTTTGATGACACTACACTGCTGATGTAGTTAAACAGTGTACAGTAAAGCATCAGGGTAATGAAGGATTTGATGTAAAGCTTTGAGTTGCTGGGCCCAGTATGACAAGCGATACGCCTATTGCGAAAATCCAGAAAAGGATCTCAAGTTGAAATGCTGGATACAAAACACACTTTAGGTTACAGATAAAAAAAACTTATTGTATAAATGCTGGCTTGAAATAAGAGCACATTACAATGATTTAAATTTTAAAGAATCATTCCACGACCGCAAAGCACATTAAAAATTCGGCTCTATTTTCATCTACACGTAGTCTGCTTGATGCTGGCTATACCAGGGTCGTAATACTAATAGCCTACATGATAGTGTTAAATCTGTAGATTTGAGATTAAGCCTACAAATCGCTGCACATATTGCTTGCCATTCTAACATAAATGATGTAAGCCTCATCACCTTAAAGAATTACTAGGCAGTATATCAGATCAAACGTATTCTTTCTTAGTTTGAAGCTGCATTTTCAAGTTGCAGAAGATAAAGAAAACAGGAAGCTTTTTCTCTTCTATTCCTTAAAGCACATGCTTGATATAATATGCTGTTAACATTTTATTTCGACTGCAATGTGTGGTGTTATTAATGACAATTTGATTTTTCGTTACGATGCTACTACTAGTTGTTATTTTGTATGTTTGAGGTTGCGTTGTAGGAAATTTCAGTTGCGTGTTGCACAAAGACTGCAACTGCAATAAGATAATGGTGGTTACTTTCACAGCAAACTGTTAGTTTTATCGCATATTTTGGGCTTTAATTTGGGCTAGTTTGGAGGTTTTTGGGCTGGTTTTGGGCTTGTTTTATGAGGACATTGGGCTGGTTTTTCAACCATGATCTGGCAACACTGCTCTGCAGGCAGAGAAGCGAATTTAGTGAACTGCAAGCTCATCACTGCATGTTAGTCTACCAGAACAGTGAACCTGACTCTTTTGAAGTGTAAATGTCATATCGGCAAACAAACTGTTATTGCAAGAATTCACCCAACTAATCAGAATTAAAATGCTGATTTCACGTTTTCTAGAAATTTTTGCTTCTTAGTTCCATTTTCCAGGGAGGAGCAAATGCCCGTTTTGCCCCCCCTGCGGACGCCCATGTACACAACTTGTTTGCAGTAGCTATAGGTCTACGTCAGTCTCAACTGGCACTAGTAACAACCAAATTCTATCCATAAAGAGTGGGTCATGGTGGAACGCAGATACAACGCTCAGCATGAGAACTGAGCACGTTTGATAACGTTCGATAATAATTAAGGGAAAATCATCTTTCATTAAAACGAGATACTGTAACTATTTGTTAACAATGAGCTTTATAAGACTTTCTACAATTCTCGCGCGCAAGGAGTATCTGGAAAAGATAAGCAACCTGCTCAACCACCATGGCGCGGCCCCCCTGAGGCGCGGGGCCCAATGCAGCCGCATCGGTTGCATCGGCTTGAGGCCGACCCTGCTTTGAGATATAAAAACGGAGTCTACCGTTAAAGTTCTAAACATCCAGTGGATTTTTGTTATTTTACTCAGCCGTTTGGTCATAAGAAATATAGGAGTGGATGCTCAGCTGTCGAAATGCTGAAGTGGTTATGGTTAGAGAAAGATTGGAACCCCTGTTTCAGAACATAACGTACCCTATACCCCTCCTATTTGCCGCTGCACGAACCACACTGCAAGTAAGTTGGCAATTAAAAATGTTTGGAAACCTTTCTCTGTACAGGCAAGAATTAAGTGTCGCTACATGACAGGTGCTGTCATTTTTGACGAGGCCCAGGTCCAACCGACTTTGATGTGTTCATTTGCACAGGAAATGCATTGTCAAATTATCAGAGAAGGAGAAAGCTGATGATCAACTTACCACAGACAAGAGTTCTGTGCATTCTCTCGAACAAAAAATATCCTGTGCATTGAGAGCGGCGGGGCGAATTTTATAGAGGGAGAGTTTGGGTCCAATCTACAGGCCTACGACCTACATCATGGTTGATTGGTTGTATGACGGCATCTGTGTTCATTCAAATTTGGAACGCCTTTTGCACAATTTCTAACATGGTTGAAATGTAAAAATGAACTTACTCGCTGTGATTTTCTCGCAGATATTTTGTCAAAAACCACTGTCTCATAAAAACACGTGATTCTCTATCAAGCAAACCTGCTAAAAAATCTCCATTTGCGCAAAACAGGAAAAGTGCTAATTTTCGAAGAGCAGCTTGTGCATTCCATGCACTGCACACACCAAAATCCGATGTAAGCGCAGTGAAGGACTCTTGGACCCTCTGTTGAACATTGTGATGTTACTGCAATGTTCCACATCGACCCTCGTCAGCATACTAAGGGAATATTTTCCTTTTCCACAATGACAGGTCTCTCGTTCAATGGCAGGTCTCGTTCAGCAATGTTAAGCAAATTTTCTTAAACCCACTGTTACGGATACTACCGCGGGAATCTAGTCAGAAAAAGTTTTGGTGAAAGGTAATAATCATCTCTGTTTTTGGAGAATATAGCTGAAAGCATAGCTTAGGATGAAAACAAGCTTATTTTTGCGACGAGGTCAGGTACTCAGTAAAATTTTTAATACTTCAAAATGAAAAGCTAAAAAGCAATAAAACAGTGTTAAGTTTCTTACATCTCACCCCTCGTCTTGGCAAATTTTCATTTAGGGTGCATTAACCAAAAATGTTTGAATTCGGAAAAGTTACCAATAAATTCAAGCTTTATCTCAAACTTGTTTTGGGTTTTAGAAAGGAAGCAACTCTGTACCGGCAAATGCTTAATACCGTGATCTTTGACCAATGCAAAATGCATGAACAAGAACATTTTTGTTACACTGGTCTATACCACCAAGAAAACAAGAAAAAATAGTTGAACATCCGTAAACTTGTACAATGCATTTGGTGAAATTACTTTACAAAATCTAGTTGCAAAGTTGATGTATATGACCTTGACAGTTAAATTATCTGCATTAGTTTCAACATCATAGATTCATATCTGACTCACCATTTGTATGCATTAAGCTACATCGTTAGGTAGTTGGAGCAAATACACTACAGGCTAAAAGCAGCTTTGAATCGAGGTCCGTCTCAGGCAATGCTAGGGTACGTATACATTTCACAACTATATTCATGGTGTTAGCATTAATTTATAAGGCATGTATTCTTCGCTTATGCAAAGATATATTTCAGTATTAAAAATCAGGCAAATAAATTAATATTTAGACAGAATATCAAGCACTGAAATGCAGAAACAAGGTTTTGTTAGCCCCGCCAAAGCTTTGGTAGGCCTACCAGTAATAACGGCGCTGCACCCCTGTGTAAAACCTACCTGCAACGGAACTCTCCAGCCGTTTTGTCCTGATTTCAGCAAAGATAAAAATGTTTGTATTGTTTTGACATTGAGAGCGTTAACTCCAAAGCAATGATTGACATAGGCTGTCAGATATACTTTATCTTGAAAGTTGCCTCCCTCACAAAAAGCATTGCCGACTGCGCAATTGTAGTTTCGCTTAATCTGAAAAAAAAATGTTTTCACTGTAGTTTCAGCTGTTACGCTGTTTTACCTGGGCCTACGATTACCAACCTTCTTCAGCATAGACAAAGTGTCACCCAGAAAATGTCTATCTCTATACAACAACAATCGCAATAAAAGCGATAATTCACAGTTTTGAACGCGTTGAACGTTGCTACAAAATCTCTACCCTAATAACAAACTAATAAAAAAACTGTTGCAAACACTTCGTGCTGACACCCACGGGCAGACCACGCAGGTATGCTGTCAAGCTGCTTAGGATCTAGGGTGGAAACAGTAGTCATGATACTCTGAACAAAATTGGACAGATCGCCACATCTGGGTACATTCGGTATTTTATTAAATTTTATCCATCAATGGCCAGCGATTCTTCAAACCACAAAAGCTGTCTATTAAAGTCCGTAATTTTACAAAGGTCAAGAAGAGAGCTTCGGTTTGGTTGATTTTTTTGAAGTTAGGCAGTTATATCTAGAAACTCCGGGATTTGATCTGTCAGTAGTCCAGCAATTGCAAACCCTGGGTTGTAAACCGATAAACAGGCCTTTTGATCGGATTACTACTTAACATCCACTGCGCTAAGCTCTTACTAACACCCACTGCGCCATGCTCCTGGAGTTTCTAGATATTTCCGAAGTTAGGCCGCTTCAAAATAGGATCGGTGGTCTTTATTTTAGTAAAAGATTATTGATGCTGCTGTGCTAGGTGGCTAGAGAATATGGCGGATGTCAGGCCCGTAGCCGGGTTTTAGGGTTTGGGGGGCAAGGTATATTTCTAAAGGGGCAAGATTTTTGCTTTACTATATGTTTGAAACAAATTTGTCTTGGCCCAACAAAATTTGAGGGCCACAAAAAAAAACATTTGAGGGAGCACTGCCCACCAACTCCCTCCTGTGGCTATGGGCCTGGCGGATGTGCATACAAGATTCTGAAATGTAACGGCTTTGTGTAAAAATGTCAGTTACATGTCACAAGAGCTCTTAAAACCCAACTGCACCTATTAAAGTTCTCCTCCCACCAAAAAAAGTTTTTGTCTTTTTGCGCCACCAGTATTGAAATTCGAATTAACTTCTACGTGGGGCAGACATTGCCAAACACAAAATAGTAAATATTTACCACTGGAGGCAGGCTACGTTTTTCTTGTACACTTTCTGCAGAAACATTTTGTTTTACCTTTTAATCACAAATCCTTTTTCATTGATTGGGCCTTGCAATACAGCTACTTACAACCGATATCTTTATGAGACATTAATTCTCAGTCAGTCAAAAAAGTGATAAGATGAAGTACCCACGAACCTAACGGCAGAAAGAAAGCTTACTTTATTCTGTTCAATTATCTCAACACATTTGACACAAAACAACCTTGAAAACGTTAAGCTTCTTTTGAAAGTTCACAAGTGATAACATATTTAAGGATCTAAGCTGAAAGCCTTCCTGAATTACCTTAGTTGCAATACCAATGAAGCCTAAAATGCGAAGCACTTGCATTTTGCATCTAAAACTGGTTTTGCAAAATAAGGTTTTCATATCTTAATTTTGTGTCTTACCAAACAAAAATTGCAAGTATCTGAAGTATCATTTTCCCATAAAAGAGGAACTTCTTGCCTATAGGACGTCGGGAGTTTAAAAAATATTCCAAAGACAAATATGTAGGCAACCTTGAACATCTTACCTACGCATACGATGCAGACTCGAGCAATAACGCAAGCACACTGCTCTGGAGCAGTAGTTGAATAAAATGTGTTTCCTCCTAAATGCTGATCCAACTTCCGGTGATTGACTTTTGGTTCACGGGGAGTGGGAGACGCGATGGCTGTGACGTAGGATGATCTTGGGCAGTGACGGCGGTGTCCACCTGCTGGGGAGTCACCCCATGACAATGCTTAATGTTTTGATTTCGTGAAACATCTTAGGTTCAAGGAAATGTACGCGTTTACATTGCTGCAGTTGTGATAAGTTGTGGTCAAATGTGCTTAGGTAACTGTGCTTAGGTAACAATATTAACACAGTCAGCGGTTTTACAGTGGCTTCAACGCCAGCAAGAAAAACGAGCTTACGTAACTAGTAGCAGTGGCGTGGCAGCACAGACTGCCGCCCTTGGATTTCTAGCGCGAAATGCAAGCCATTACACCGCCACTCGGTTTACAACAAGCCTACTGCATTTTTGAGGTTCCTCACAGCAGGCCCGTAGCTAGGCTGCAGGTTTGGCGGGGCAAATAACATTTTTAAGGGCGCAAGGCATTTGTTTCTGTTATTTGTTTAAAACAAATTTTTCTGGGCATAACAAAATTTTGGGGAAAAAAATGGGGGCGTGGCCCCCGAATGCACCTCGTAACTACAGGCCTGCTTCACATTAAGATAAAAATACCAACTCATGAGGTGTAATGTTCACCAAACATTTATTTCAAAATTAATGCTTTTCGGTTTATTCTCATACAAATTTCAAAGATCAACTCGTCGAGCTTTTACTGAAGCAAACCCCGAAATTATATCATGAAACGATAGTTTCTGGACAAAAGCACTGAATAGGATCGATAACGCGGGCAGCCCAGGGACGGATTTATGGAGCGCGGGGCCCTAGACCATCTTAGTTTTGGGGACCCCAAGCATATGTGACCTATTTGGCCGTTTGTCTGGAAAGCGTGAAAGTATGCCCCTCCTATGTGTAGTGCCACCTCAAAAATATATCTTTTGTTCTGGCTACTTTCGTTCTACATTAGATGTTCAATAGAAATTAAAGCCTTGCCTACATTCTTCTAAGGGACAAATGACATTCCGATCTTTTCTTGGAATTTACAGCTCTTTCGCATACTTCAAAAGTTATCTTTGTTAAATTTCCGTGATTTCTAACGTTTTTTGTAGGTTTGTTTTTTGGATGTATACATGTTCATGCGGGACCGTGTTGGCGGCCTGGAAAATATCGTCTGGCTGTCGATCTGATTACCTGTACGCAAACTCCTTGTTTATAGTAATAGTAGCCACATATTTAATGAAAGAAACGAGCACAATCCATTCAGTGGACACAGAGCTTATTTATGTCACTTTGAAGTTGTCATTTTCCAAGCAATTCAAAATATAGTGTTTTAATCCTCTGTGCCAGGGCTTCTCAGACTTTTTTGTTCTGTGACCCCATTTTAAAATGTGTTTCTATGCGGCCCCCCTTGATGGATAGGCTGGATCAGCTATGTCCAACCGCGGGCTGCATGCGGCCCAGCGTAGGTTTTCGCCGTAGTAAAAGTAGTATCCTACATATTGACAACCAGTCCATATTTTGATAACCTTGAATTAGATATTTTTGATACAGGTGGTCCTCAGAGCCACTTTATCAAGTCTGTCACCATTGCAGTTAGGATTCGAACGCTTTCAGTGCATTAACTTATGCTAAATTTAGTGTGTTAAGATAAAAGTAAGCCAATAAATGTTCGGCCCTCATTAATATGTCATTCAATTTGCGGCCCTGGTTAAGATAGTGACATAATTTTTGGCTCAGTAAGCAATTTGGGTTGGACATAGCTGGCCTAGATCTTAATGATACGTGTCAATGCCTCATTACAAATCTCAAGATGCATTTTTGTCAATGGCGAAATCCTACAAATGCACACAACCCACGAAAGTAACTACACAGTAATAAAACTACCACGTAATG
>JGI24021J15306_10005515_pt1 | contig 15059 bp, 7 predicted proteins | sample Ectturendosymbi1_FD_15306 | JGI IMG/M metagenome (IMG submission 15306)
CGTAGCCAAAATAATAGATCACGTGACAAAAATGATAGCCTACTTTTTCATTCACAATTGTTTTAAGTGTGATTATGACCATTACAAAGTTTTGAGTGTGGTTATGACCGTTGTAGTACTGTTGCGTTTGGCAACGCACAAATTACTTTGTGACGTAAGAATGTGCTGTGTTTGTAAATTAGATATGTGATTGCGGTAGCTAATTTGGGAGTTATTCTAGTTTTCAATGAATTGTACTATATGGAGTGATTTGAATACGGCACGGGTCTCCCTCACTGATGCTGCCATGTGCATGAATTTAATAAATGAGTCTTTGTTCAACATAGTTATATCGTACGTTTTTTTTTAGTCATTGTGTTTTTCTATTGTGCAAACATAGCTGCATTACATAGCCTATGCCTGATTGGAAATTTTCGGAAGGGGGTCTTTAGGTTAAATTGGGTTGCAAAATGGATTGCCGCATGAAAGACGTTGAAAACCACCGGCTTAAAAGAAACATTTTTTCTGTTTACACCATACTAGCCCAGGCAGTAATCGTCACAGTTGTTGTTCGTTTATTCGTATGCGCGAGACTATTTTCAAATTTGAATTTTTGTAGTAAGATTATAAACAGCAAAACAACTTAATCTTTTATGTAATCCCAATTCCTTTAAACTTTAACGGAAATCTTGAAACGGCGTCCATTTGGGCAGAGTGCATGAATTGTAAGCTGAGTGTACGTTTTTACTGCTGTTCAACTGGTAGCTTTTCATCGCTTATCTGATGGTCGGCGGTGAAAGTTGCGTTATGTTGCAGTGCCTCCAAAAGACATACTCTTCTGTATTCCGGTGCTGCCAGCGAGCTCAGTCAGCAGAACTTCATGTTTACTAATTTCATGACTATTGATGATGACAAAGAGCTAAACACAACTTCTTACAATCGCTTTGACTTTTAGATGCCCCGTTTATTCACACAAAAACGCAAGGTGCCAAATTACTGTTTCTGTTCAGTCTCTAAGTGTCCTCTTCAGCTTTCTATTGGAAAGATAAACCCGATGATAAGGGTCGCTCTTGATGGGCAGTTGTAAGAACAACGATCACAATCTGCATCCTGACACGTTTCAATTTGTATTTAACACCCTCGTCGAAAAGACAACTATCGTCGTAACCGGGCCCGAAACAAATTCCCTGATCGCCATTGATGGCTACGGGTCCTCAGAAAGTTAGCAACGATTTGCAACCAAACCCCAGTCTTATTGTGCTTNATACAACAGTGGTCGCCTTTCGTGGTTTTGTCCTCAGTTGTATCGTTTACTTTCTTGTCTTTGAGGGCGCTTGCCGTTTAAAGTNTATGACAATAGCAAAGATCTCTTTTTTGCAGTCACCAGTAAACCACCTTTGCCTTCGGTTTCTCGACAACGCTCTTTACCAAGCATTATTAAGCGGATCTTTCTCGCGGTTTGGAATACGACACGCTGTCTTTTGTGTGCGGTAGAGCTCAATCATTGCGGTGAGTTTCCCAGTTTGCTGTTTATGTGTTTACTTTGCTTCACTGTTACTTTGTAGCTACCAGTTTTGTTCGTACCATTCGTGACTAACTTACTTGAAAAGCAAAAACAAGCCGCTCTCTAGGTGTTGTTCCAGGCTACGTCATCGTGAGTCGGGTTTTTGTCGTTCTGCAAACCGGATCTGTCGAGTGAGTTTGATAGAACTGTGACAGCCCCCGCTTCGCTTCGACGCTTTGTGCGTTCGGAGAGGGCGTCCTGGCCTACAACGATTGATCGATTTCGAGGATTTTAAATGCCAGGCATGAACCGCCCACCCAATAAAGTTAGATAACTGTAAGGTTATTCTGCGCAGTGTTAGAGCAAGCAAGTAGGCTTTGCTTCTCCCATTCCTTTACCTTGCATATACTACTTCGACATCTTGCGATTAATTTTGCACTCCTTTGTAAGAAAAACACGATTTGCACTCCTGTTTTCGTAAATCCTAAAAATCTTACAGGTCTTTTTATTCAATTCACTTGGTGTCGCTTATGGTAAAGAGCGAAAAGCGCAAAAGCGAATACATTCAAAAACTAAATCTTTTAAACTTTCTATGCAAAAGTTTGTCGTGACAAGAGAGGCTCGCAAAAATTACTAAACACTTGATGACATCATGAAAGTAAAGTTAAGTAAATATCAGTTTACGGCAAGTCCGTGGCTTTTTTCAACATAACTAGTGTTTTTTTCCAAATTTAAAACTCAAAGTGCAGTTAACTGCGCTGTTTTGTCTTTGTTTTAATATGCATTCTACAAACACTCTGTGCAATGTAATCTCGATAAACATGTATTTGCACTTGAAATGTAATGACACAAATATTTCTCATTCATAAAAACTTTTCAATCTAATGTTCTGAAATCTGAAACTTGATATCATAGCTTTTTATGCTTGTTCGTTTAACAGCAATCGAAGGTAGAGGCCGAAACAAGAAAGTTTCCTCTTTGCAGCTGCCGGGTGAACGTTTTTGCCTGAGCAGGTCGCCCGCCCAGGAGTGCAAGCTCACTTTGTTTTGAGTCTGTGGATCGATCTCCTAACCTCTCCTTTAAACTAAAAGCTGTTTTATAACTTCGACATATTGTGACCCTAATCCAAATTTTATCACACCGATAAGTATGAACGATTTTTAACTAATCGCCTTTAATTTTGGAATATTCGTGGTGGAGTAGATGTTAAAGAAAAAATATTTGAAGTTAGCAGAATCTATCTCGAGAGATAAATATGGAAAGTGGCAACGAAAACGCGGCCACTCACAAGCAACACCCAAGTAACCCGGGTGCTTTCTCCGTTCAAACATTACTCGGTTTGAAAATATTTAGAAAAGATTCACTTTTGCTGCTACAACTCTCCACAAGATGAAGCTACTCACCAGTCAAAGGCTGACACAAAATAAAACTCATGCAAACAACCGAAAGTTTCCGTTTAACAAAAGAGCAGAGTATTTAAATCATTACACCTAGATTTTTCGATGTCTGACACGATTTCAAACACGGAAACAGAGTGAAACATGAAAATTTTGCAAAGTCGTACAAGAAAAAACAAAGCAACAACCAATGATTTAAATAAAATAATTTTGTACCTTTCTAAAAACAATTATTTTCATCATCAGCAAGGATGCATTTCAACAAATCTTGGCACATGAGGATGAATCTATGCAATATATCTTTGCTGACGACGAAAACTATTGCCTATCCAATGATCTTTTAAAACGGTCCAATATGATCATTTAAATCATTGGTTGCTGCTTTGTTGTTGCTTATTACAAGAACTGCTCTGGAATGCGTAGGTTTAATTCAAATGCAGCATTACGTCGAAAACATCTATCAACTGCAATTATTGATTTATAGCAAGAAAATACTGTACACAGTTGACCTCGAGTTTTGACGGTCTTGTGTAAAGTTAGTTTTGGTGACAGTTCGACAAAGTGACAGTTGGTGACAGTTCGACTTGCCAACAGGAGAGAACACCTCCAACGCCCTGAAATGGATGGAATGCTGAGATTTTATTTATGAAGATCTGATGACGTGCTGTCTGGGCAAATGACTAAACATTTTATTTCATGTAAGCTACAAGCTTACTATTCAACTATTGCGTGGCATTAAAGTTTTCAACTGTTTTTGTGCAGCTTTTTTGCGATGAGTTAATGAAGTATATTGCTCGCCAATAAAATTATTGTGGGTTGTTTTACTGAAGCTTGTTACCATCCAAGAACTTTGTTTGTGGGCAAAGGATCTCAAATAAATAGCAGAAAATGCTTTCCAACATCTGAAGTTACTCCGTACTTGTCTATTTGTGCTGATATCTCTTGTCTGTTTTGGGCTCTGCAAACCGGTGGTGGGGACATGGGAAACGCTGACTAGGTGTCAGATCGAACGCCACTGAACGCGGTGTCAGGATTTTTCTTGTCGCCTTCGTGTACCTACACGAAACTTTGTAGACCGTGTGAAGAACCCGACTGGCCCACGGCATGTCTTATGGAAACAACAACGTATTTTCGTGGCAAACAGTTTGCATTCGCACGCTACTTTGCGACCAGAGACCCCCATGAAGACGGCAAAGCTAACGACTTGATAAGTTATCGTTGGACACGTTTCCGCAAACTTTGTGCTTGTCGTGTTGCATACAATTTCGAATGGGCAATGAGCAGTTAACAGACCAATGTTTGCCGCAAATTTGGAAGAAATCTCAGAACTAAGTTAAGCTTGGTCAGTCCATGAGTTTAAAGTATTTCAAGATGGCCGCTGATCGACATGAGATTGAAAAGGGTTGTTGGACCAGAGTGGGCTTTGTTGCGAAGTTGTCAGGTTTTCTGACACAATGCTGACTTAATGACAGGTATTGACGAAAAGCGACGAGTCGACGTGCTGGCTGTTTGCGCAGTGGCTCTCACCCTGCACGACCGCTGTCTCACAAAGTTTGTTTTAACAGTTGACCTTAACCTAAACTGAGCCGCAGAGGAACTGTTCGAGACCCCACATGAAGCTCCTGCTTTACCGCAAACACATAAAATCGAGTGTTTGCAAATACAGCGTCTCTGGATGCGGAGTTGAATATCCGCTCCCTGAAAAGTGGCAAAAGATAATGCGACATAACAATGCTTCTGATAAGATACTGCAGTTTGATAGTGCGATTTTGGCGCAGAATAATGTCAGCAGTGCAATATTAAGCATTCTAAATCAGTATTGCTTTTCTCTTTGTAAGTATGCTCTGAAATGCAGCGAAAAATCGGGGCTTGTGTAATGTGCCATAAATGGTATCAAACAACCATTTCAGAAGGATGTCAGAAAAATTGAAGTTCTCTGTCCAAGATTTGAGTATTTTTGGGATGGAATACCGGCTGATGCGTAGGCCCCACTTCACAACACTGCTGTGACAAAGCAATGGACTGCAAAATGGTCTTATATCGCGAATGTTGTTTTCTGATTTATACAAAATCACGGTGAATAAAGTTACTTTCGTGGTTTTCGGGGGACAATCGGGTCGATCGCCCCCCTGGATCCGCCCCTGATTGTAAGAGGCGGTTCATCTGAACATATTCAAGACTTTCCACCCGTCACACATACGTCTTTGCATATATGTTGCGTGTGTATTTTTTATCATTTTGGGCGTAGATCAGGGAAATTGTACCTGAATTTTCGTTAATTCTGAAACCATATTTCAAAACTACTGAATAAAATTCATGTAGTGCGGTGAAAATTATTGGGTGTAAACATTTTACTCCTCCGTTTTTTTTCGCAGAAGGCCTTGGTACTGTAGCCTGCAGTGAGTACCAAGGCGTTTTAGTAACCGTCACCAATAACCAATCAGGTAAAAACAGGTAACAAACAAACTCATTTGGAAACGAGCGGGTTCCCCTAGCAACGGCTTGTCTTGGAGTAGTTTACGCCCATTTTGTAATAATATCCAAGTAATCTATTCCTAGAACCGTGAAATGACTGACAGGCAACGATTTATCTTTGTCAGGTATGGCCAGGACAGTGTTTAGCACTAACGCGATTGTCATGTTGATCTACTTTTTGTTCTGCTTCTTTAACAAACAAAAGATTTGTTTTCCGTAAGCGCTGAACCATTTTACAAAAAGCCCTAAATGTGATTAAGCGAACAACAACACTTAGATGAAGTGTTAACTGCTAGGTCGAGCACATTTGTTGCAAAAACAAGTGTTTCGTTAGTCAAGAGTTACATGATCTGCGCAACAAACTGTGAGAAGGTTCAGAGGATCAGGCAATTTGTTGCAGGGTATTGGGATAATGTTATTCCCAGCCATGTTAGACACTGCAATATCCACAAAGACGTTGTCTTGAAACGGCAACGTACAAGGCTTGTTATTTGTTGAGTAAACTAGAATACTTGAAAGGTTACTTTTTTCCAGAAGTTGTGGCTGGCTGCCATGACACCCAAGATCTGAAGGCCTGAACAAACTAGGTGGACAATGCATTTCTTTCTTGTTACAATGCTAGAAGTTGGAATTTTTCCACCCCGCGTTTTTGCATAAAAACGCACGCATGCATTCATCAAACCATCGTCTCAAAATATTTGTTCTGTTTTAGTGACTTCAACTAATGTGTCTTCTTGACACTTCCTAATAAAAATATGACCTGATATCAAGATTTTTGTACGTATGCCTAACTTACAGATTTTTCTACGTATGCGTAACTTAAGCTTAGTTCAAAATCAATTTGCGCTGTACAAATAAAGTACCGAAAAGAATCTAAATTATTTCATACTATTATTAAGCGTCACACGAGAAACGCGAACCGAACCTCGTATTTCCTGTAAGCTGGTATTTCGTTGCCAAGCAACTAGCTGTTTGCTGGTTAGTATTCCTCAGAAGCAGAAAATGATCAAGCCTGAACTTATTTGATAAAGCGATTGAGTTCTGACATCCCAAGCAAGGCATGCAGTGCTTTTTATGGCTATACAGATCTAAGAATTTTGCATAATTGTCCACGTCTGAAAGACTATTACCGCTTTGGCTTTACGCAAAAAAATAATTATATTTTGCCATGCCAACCAAATTTTGCGAATGGGATAAAATCTGTTCAGAATGAAAAACAAATTATTTTTACTGCATTTTGTACGTAAAAAAGTGGGTTATTTGTTTAATAACGTGAAGTTACCTGAAAAGTGAAGAACATATTGAACTTGATATAAAAGTTTTAATCTCAAATCAAGTCAGACTTAATTTCAGGTGCAGAGTAGAACTGAAAAGAAGCTCAGAGAATGAGATTTAAACCTTTTTGCAAACGCTCTGTTTATTTCGAAAGCCACAGTATTTAGAAATTGTTTGTGCGCTGTAACAAACATTTGCTATTAACATGACTCGATTTTTCGAAAAGTATTTCATGTTATGCTAATCCAATAGGCGAATCAAATCTGTCAAAACAAAAGATGCTTTGTCTTTTTGATCTCCGTTTCTTACAGTTTACAGCTTAATATACTGAAAACAACAAACTTCAAAAAGGATTTTTACGAAGTAGTGTTATCACATGAAGAAGAAAACGAAAACCAACTTGAACATCTCTCCGTTTTACTCTAATGCAATTAACAAGTCCACACAGAAAGAGATTTCAGTAATTTTATTCAGAAAAAATGTGCAAATACTTCAGTTGCACTCAAAAGAACAACAGTTTCAGTTTGTTCTAGTAGCTTTTGTCAGGTATCGCAAACGCACTGTTGGTCCATGTCAACATTTTAATTAATGGTTACTCAAAGTATCCACTTGAGTCAAGGCGCGATGTCTTTCGGGCAACATGAAAGTGAGGCACTGCAACTTGTTTTGCACTGCAAAGTAATTAAACCGCTGTTTTGGTAACCATTATTGCATTGGTCTGTTTCAAGTGTGTAGAAACAGTGAAAATCAGCACATTAAAGGTACGCCATGGCTAGGACTTATCAGTATTGTCACATCAGAAAAACTGAATGCTTTTTGGAGAAAGTAATTTTACTCTTTGAGACACATGCAGATCACCATGAGCCCGAAGTCCTATGGCTGTGTCGACTGTCATCTTGCAATACTGTGCGTGTAAAGAAAAATACTCGCAGAACGCTGTAAAATGTGCAGCCTGGCAGAAAAGAAAAACGGCAAAAATATGACTTGAATGTAATGGTATGATGTCAACTGCAACAGCATTAATATCATTTGAATAGAGAAATGCTAAGTCGCAACCGCAACAAGGACAAACAGTCGAAACTCACTGCGTTCAAATCAAAATAAAACATACACGGAAATAAGCAGCAATATAATAATGAAACTTTCATGAACAACTACTTGCTATACTGCCATCAAATCACACAACTAATAAATAGTCTTAAAAATATAATGTTTTCTGTTGACCGCACGGCGTTGCCGTTTTGGTAGATGCAGCATGAGATATAACGTTTAAAGGCCTCGGACAACGCTGTTGAAAAATAGTGTTCTTTTGTTGAATGTGCACTACCCGTGTCACTGATTTGTATTGATATACTGTATGATTGGAACCCATTGGTCGCACAGAGTCAGCCAAGATATCTCTTCCAAAGCGAGGCTGTTATTGGGCCTTGCCCTTAGCTTAAACAGAAGATCGACTACGAAGAGTAAATTTTTCTCAGTTTGAAGCTGGTGTCCGGAAATAAGCTTTTGTCATCGAGCTAGCTGCATGCTGTCATGTTCGATTCCGCCGTGAGGGGCGTCGTGCAGGCGGTTGACGGTTCATGGCTGGATGAAGAAACTGAAGGAATGCTGCTGATTTCGGAATCCGATAAAGAGCTTTGGTTGTGATCGGAGAAGTTGTTCACCTGAAAACATACGGAATAATGTCATGGAGAACTAGTTACCAAAGACAAAACGTACACAAGCAAGAAAAACTTAATCTTGCAAGTGGCTTTTGACTTTGAACCATACCAACGGAGGTACAAACGCCTTCAGAGAGATAACAACATTTTGCTCAACTGTGGTATGTTTGTCCTATAAATACAAATTGCTTTCATTCGAAATTTGCTGACGTGCAAAATGCTGAAAATCACGTGCTATTCATTCTTTTATGCAAATTTTTACGTGTGAATCCCGCTTCCTACGAATGTGCGATAAAGTGCATGATTTCACAAAGCTCAGTGGGCAACCTGTGTTTTTTTACTGCAGAAATGCTAATAATGAAAAGAAGACGTATATATCGTACAATACTTGTTATTTATCGCTGGATGGATCATGAACAGAATTTCTTACTAGTCAAGTTGAGTGGAAATATTTCGCCTAAAACTTACCAGTTGTTGAAAGGCAGGTTGTTCTATCTCACTTTGCAAAGCGAAGTCACTTAGTGCTTTCCAGGCTGGCTGTTGGTAGTTGTGAACCTCAACTGGGTTGACACTTACAGCTGAATCATTCCTCACAGGCTCTGAGGCCACCATTGGGACACCATTCATGGCTCCCAAACCTTGGTTAGCGGAACCCGCAGCACTCTGAAAATACAAAAGCAGAAACGCTTTAACTATGTGAAACCCTTTTGCTGAAAAACATTTGTAACGTTATGCCCCACAGTGTCAACCACTACGTGAATAATCACGTTTAGGGATTGACTTTAAGCAAAGGATTTATTTCTGCGATAAAATATCAGAAAACTTGTCACTGGTGGGTGCCTAATGGGTGATGAACAACTGACCTACGAGATGAGTAAAGTTTGTCCGGCTAACTCGGGAGAATTTTTATGGCCAGATATTGTTAAAAAACAAAATCGAAATGATTAGTGTGTAACACTTTGCTATACAATAAGACGACAGTGGTCGAACTGAACGATATTTTCCCTTCCATGTTTGATTAACTAGGGTTTCTTCAACGGCTTTGGATTAATCATTCACCTGCACAACCCACTTAAAACTTAAGCTTTGATCAGGTTACTTCTTTATATCGTGGAAGTTACCCGTCAAGAGTAGTTTGCAACAAGCAGTGAAGGGCCTCTTGAAACTTCTCAAAAGGGCAGCCCTTCTACAACCAGAAAAAGACACCCTACAGGCATTTCGGCCTCTCTGCCGAAACAAAGGTAAATCCATATAAGCACGTACTGGATGGGTTTTTTGCAACTTTTGTTGAAGCCAGTTCGCGTGTAGATACTGCGGTGCATCTTTCACAACTGATCTAATTAATGCGCGTGATGGAATAAGCCGATATAGCTTTAGCAAATTTGGTCTGGAACCACAAACCTGAAAACCTCTACAAGTGACTATTTCCTGCTTGCACACTGCCGTATACCCAAAGCTACTCTTTCGAAAAGGGCAAGAAAGCAGACTTTTAGAAACTGTCTCGGCCAAGTAAGCAACTTTTTCCAATCATTTAACACGGTGTTTCAAGTATTTCGTTTGTAACTAAAATAAAAAAAAATCCTAATTTCACCTGAAATGTTTAGAAGGCTGATAAATGAATGGCTGTATTTTCGGCATGAAAATATGCGAGGACTGTAGCCTATAGCTCAAAAGGCACGCTGTTGTGTGGTCAAATTATTTCCAATTGTAGCTTTAGTTGCTATAGAACTCCAGAAAAATCGCGCAACTTGAAATAAAGCACATCACTTAACCATTAACGAAACTCTGTAATCCTAAACTATTTCGCATGTTTTAAATTTTGTTACTGAACAAACCATGCTGTTTACCTGTTCACCAGTTTGTTGCTGTTGTTGTTTCACTTGCTGTTCTTGCATTTGTTTCAGAGCAATCGATCGTTTTTTGTCTTTGCAGCGTTTGTTCTGGAACCAAACTCTAATAACGCGCGGAGACAAGCCCGTCATTTCCGTGAGTTGCTCCTTCATGAGAGCGTCCGGCCGACAGTTGGCAGCATAACATGTTCGCAAAGTGTGTAGTTGTTTCTCGTTGAGTACTGTTCGTACTCGCGTCGTTTTTCCGTCTTTTCTTTTCTGGTTGCTTCTGTGGCTTCCTTTGCTTTGGTCGTTCCCATTTGTCACAGAGCTATGCATGCGACCCATCGCTCCTGGGCTGATTACCCCACTGTGCCCATTGGGTTGTGCAGGGTATCCCTGCATGTGCTGGGTGTCGTGGTGACCTACACGATGAAAAAGGGAACACATAAAAAATGCTAGAAGGTTGATTCAAGCAGATAAGACGAAACCTCGCGGACAAAAGCTTTTTTTCGAATTTCACGATAAACGCCCAACCGAAACTACTGTAATACGCTTCAACCTCATTTTAGTGAAATACTTTCAAAAACCTTTGCGGTTTCCTTGTAAACCGGCAAACGCTTCTCAAAAGCTTTGAATTCATCTTAGGAAAACTGGTCTTATTGTATGAAAATTGTTGTGCATTTTTGATTCACATAGAATTTATCGAATTTTTAATTCTGAAAAGAGAAGTCGGTGCAGGTTACGCGTAAATTGCGTTCCCGATGATTTGTGTTCGAAAGCTCTTATTTTTGCAGTTTTACACCCACCGTTGTTTGTTGACGTTTTGTGATGTTTCCTTTATAAACTTATCACAATTTGAAAATATCTTGAGACGGATTTGGAGTGTATTTAGATACGCTTTATCATGGCCAATCACGAAGAGTTGGATCCTTATTCAGATAACCCTTTCCAGAATGTGAAACAACGGATATAGAATGAAAAGCAAACAGAGAACTCTTCAAGCGGGACAAGATTAATAAACCTGTTTTCGAACATTACTCTTACGATTCGGTATTTATCGTCCTGATAGACTTACGTCTAGGATAAGGCCTATACTTTGAAGTGACTATTGTTTATGTGGGTATTCCTGTTTGCACCTCGGTATTTCTGTTTTACATAGAGTACGTTTAACCAGGAGAAAGGTTGCAAATGGAATTCAGAAAATTGTCGCAGAAAAACCTTTACACGCTAAACAACGGAAAGTATATATAGGTAATATTATCATTTTCCTAAAACATTTGGATTGAAGCTATGCTGCCATAATTCGCCACAGCATAGAGTTTTCAGGATAGAATTATTTGTTTCAAATTTAAGAAAAGCGTATGAAACAAAAGCTCAAAAGGGGGGTCTGTCGGTTTGCTATCGGATCACAAAAAAATAAACAGGCCAGAAGGTAACATCTGCGTTGAAAGCCCGATATATCTTGCGATGATTATCAATATAATTGCGAAAGCTTTGTGGCTGAAACTCAGATATCGACGCCCAATCGGTGCAAGCCAGGTGCTCAGCCGATGAATTGCTTTTGCACCATAAAACGGGTTGTTGCATGCACACACCTGTGCAGGAATATTTTTTATGTAAAATTCTATACGCATTCATAAATACCAGATTGCTTTCCGATACAGAAACGAAGTTTTTTGAGCTTTTTTGGGTATGCACTACATCATTTCGAATAGAACCTGCGCAGCTACTACTGATTACATTTTCCCTATTTCTTGCTCATAGTGAGTCAATTAACTGTTCAACAGGACTGCAGGTAGAATCAGCTTTACTTTTTATTTACAGAATATCGCAGGATCATATCTCCGAACGATCAAAGACATAGTTTCCGTGTAGAGTGGAGACCTCTGTCAATCAAACGCTTCGAGCTCGACGTTCCATGTTCAAGTCACTCTACGAACAACTCAGAGAATGCCGGTTGGTGTGATCTGGGCCGTGGAACAAATTGTCATGACAGCGTATAAGGCTTGCTTCGCACGGTACGACTGTTGCGCAGCTTAGCGGGCTGAAGGCAAGTTGGATGTAGCCGATGTCTCGGTCTGATAACTATCTGCAGATATTTTGAGGCGACGAGAACGATGCCCGATAAAAATCAGGGAGAAAATCGTGCATTGATCTGCCGCTGACAAACGTGAAAACGAAGCATGCTTGGTGTCTACTACAAGATTGACTGTAAACAAATTGTGACCAGTCATTCCGTCAATGCATCTACATATACAGGGTGTTTTTTAAGGCGTTTTAGGGACCCGATTCGGGTCCCTAGAATTTCAAATCGGGTCCCTAGAATCACAGAAAATTATCAATAGGGTCCCTAAAATCAGAGAAAATCGGGTCCCTAGAATCAGAGAAACCGGGTCCCTACAGATCCATATCGGGTACCTAACATTTTCCTTAAAAAAAACTGGCATATATCTAACTAGCATTTTCCACTGCTTAGCCAAGAAGCTCGGCACCTAAGCCAAAATGCATAATTCTCACTTTACCGATCGCTGTAGAACACTGGCTAGAGTTTAAAGGCCTTTAATGACGCAATGGGAGCTAACCTATCATTTCTTCAGCTGTTGCGACGTCGTGATCGGCTTTGCAGAATAAGTCATCTTCTCTCAGTGCGCACTCATCGCCGGGGATCAGTTGCCTGCTGCACGCTACGCACTTGAAACAATCGACGTGGAATATTTTGTCTCGCGCTCTCATAACGAAATCACTCTTGTTGAATCCCAAGCCGCACTTGCTGCATTTTGCTCCAAACAATCTGAAAAAGGGATGTGAAAGATCTTAGTCACCAAAAACGTAACTTTTTAGTGTTTCGTTTTTCTTGTGCACACGGTGAGTGAAGGTGAACCGAACAAGCTATTCTAGTTTAAAGTCGGAAGCATGCAAGGTGCAACACAGAAAACAAAAAAAAAAGAGAGAAAAGTTATATTCCCAAATGAAAATGATTCTACCCTTGTCTTGATCGCTAACTGATGAACTTTCTAGAACAATAGTAAACCCTCTAAATTCAGTTTCTCACCCAAGATGCGCATTGCAGTCGATGGAACACTGTTTTAAAAAGAAAACATGAGGAGAAAACCTTTACCGAGTCGCAAATGACCTGTAACCCAGGCCTGGTCTGACAGCCCACAGGAACTTTGACACTTCTCAGTTCGATGTGCAGCTGGATTAGAGCAGATGCTGCTTGCGTGTCCCTGATGGCAACTGCGGTGGTTCGACTTATGATGACGGAAGCGCTTGCACCTAACAGACTCAGCCTTGGCTAAAGAGTGTGTCTAAAAATGGTGTCCGGGTGCGTTTGAAACTTCATTGTTTGCTGCTAAAGCGCCAGTCAATTGGGACTTTTACAAAGAAAAGGAATTGTGGCGATTCTTTAGTCTTTAGTTATTATAGCTCATTGTTATTGTTGTTTCTCTGTTGAAAGTAAGCGAATGTAGCTATCAAATAGATTTTAAAGACTGTTACGATGACTCTTGAAAAAAGGTGCAAGACGTTCTATTTTGTTTTTTTCTCGATTTTTGCTTTGCTTGCCTTATTGTTCTCTCTAGCTTTTTCTATTTTTCCCTCCCTATTTAATGCGTTTTGAACACAAATAGCTGGTGATCAACATTTTTGTGAAAACAATTGTAACGGATGAAATTGCACAAAGTATATGCAGCTGCTATTGGCTGGCAGGTTTGTCGAATCGGTATACACTATCAAGTGCGAGATCAGCGATCAATTATTAACGTGTAGTGGGAAGAGGAACTTTTAAGGTTATATTACCTGGTGTGTATGTCATTAAGCGCAAAAATTGCCAACTCGTCCTCACATAAAAAGCAGCAATGCTGCAAGGCGCTTTACAGTTACACGAGCCGCTACGAAAGACAGAGAAAATCATTTTCCACCCCGGTTTGCGACTAAACAGCGACGTAATTGTCAGTCAGTCCAATAGGTAAAATTCAAAATGTTCAGTGAATTATTCTCATTATAGCTGCTATTGAACAGTTCAACAATTTAATTAACTGAAAACTTGTGGACAGTAACCCCTTGAACGTGGTTACATTCGCTGTGGGGCAATGCGGGCTCACAGAAGTCGATGAGTCGGAGANGGGAAGTATTGGGAAACCCTATTAAGCGCTTTGGGAAACACAAGTGGATCTGCTTACTTTTTCGGTGTTTGTCATNACCAAAGTGATTTTTGGAGCAATCGTGCACAGGCTTCAAGATCATCACTGTGTATCGTTACATCCGCAAACATCTGATAACGTTCCTGTGCACTGGTGCCCCCGAATATGACATCTGGAATTAAAGGTTTGTTGCAACAAAACAGTCCAAGCCATTCACCCATCTTGGTAATTTTTAACTCCATTAGCTGTCTCACTCTCGCCGGCCTGGGTTTACACGCAGGGGCAGATCCAGTCAGCAAGTTTATGGGGGGCGATTTCAGTGAAATTTGGAAGTCAAGTCTCATTACGGGTTCACTTCTGTAAGAGAGATGAGGTAGGCCTATACTTCACAACACTGCTGTGACAAAAACAATGGACTGCAAAATGGCCTTATATCGCGAATGCTGTTTTCCGAATTGTTATAAATCATGGTGAAAAAAGTTGCTTTCGTGGGATTTAGGGGGGGCGATCGCTCTAATTACCCCCCTGGATCCGCCCCTATTCACACGGACTCTAACTGACAAGTGGTTGGGGCAACCTTTGCAAATTCAAATTTTAGAGTTTGGGGAGGGGAAATAACATTGTAAGCATGGGTGTTTAGTAACAGTAGCTTCAATTTCTTCGTACAATTTCACAGACAGCATGACTTACAGACAGATGGATAAAGAGTGAAGACAGAAAGGCTGAGATAGTAAGTGGCACAGGTGTTGGTCAGGAGCTTTTAACCACGTAAAAGTTAAGGACTCCTCATTGAT
>JGI24021J15306_10005519_pt1 | contig 15052 bp, 9 predicted proteins | sample Ectturendosymbi1_FD_15306 | JGI IMG/M metagenome (IMG submission 15306)
GTGCTTGACTTGGGACAAAGGCACCGAATAGAAAGCTTACTGCCGCAGTCAAAAGCGATGCCCTTTATTTCTGTAGGCTCGGGGACCTAAAATACCATTACACAAATATCACGAGTTGCATGTTTTTATAACAAAGTTCCTCAAACAAGCTAATAATTCCCATAACATCTGCTGCCATCATGCTCGTTGCATTTTATATTTTTTCAAGATTTTTGGAGCAAACGTACATGCAAAGTCAGGTAGATTCGGTGAAAAAAGATTTTTGCGTTTATGTATTTCCGAATGCAACTCTCCTTGTGCAACAATGTGCAGAAGCTATATCCAGCTAGCGTCCAAGCATGATGTGAAAAGTCAATCTTGAAAAGTAACAAATTATTTAGCAAAAAATGGTTGGTTAATTTTGTAATATAAACAAAAGAGTTACAATACCCATTGAGTTTATAAACGGTTTAAAAGTCACATAACGTATATCTCACGGCAAATCAAACAATTAGATTGGTATCGGGCTCTTACTGGGTCACTTTCGTCTTCATCCAACATTCTTGTTCTATTGCAATGTAACAGGACATTCTAGTAAGAAGTGGACACACATAAGTATTTTAAACATTGATACGACCAGATGCCGGTTACAGTGTCACCCAGTGTTGGATGCAAAATAACGCATGAGGAGTAAGTAAATATTTGAAAACATATTGCGATGGCGGGAAGTTAAAAAGATCTACAGGATTTGTCTTCAATCTCATGGTATGATCCGGAAAACATGTGTAATTCGAAGAATTTTGAAGCTTGTCACTTACAAAAAATTACAACGTAACAAGTTTGTATTCTGCCACGTCTTGAGAAGAAAGCGATAAAAAAGTGAAAAGTGCTGAGTGAATATGCAGTCGCCGTGTGTAAAAAATCTTTGCCTTCTACCCTTAATTTTTTTAAAAAGCGATTTTCGTTGAAAAACGTTGCACCATTAAACACTTTAATTGAGTTAAAGTCATAATTCAATTGTACTGGAGTCATTGAAGGTGCTGCGGAAAAGGTCAAAAACTGGCTAACTTTAACCTCTTCCTCAAAATATTTTAGGGTTGATAGAAACATAAGAGCAACAGGTCAGCACATGCTCAAAAAAACAAAAACAAATGCAATGTTGCGATGTACTACACATGACGTCATCAGTGATACAAGCTCGACTCCCGCAAATGTGATACTGACAACATTTAACAATTTGGTAGTTACTAAGAAGAAATCAAAATGTTAGGAATATTTCCGCGCCTGATTGAAATGTTCAAAATTGTTTTATCGCTTGGGTTTACGAAGTACGGGACGCCAAGCGATTTAAAAAAAATGCTAATAAGAGTGCAAAGATTGTTATCCATTAAAATAAAAAATCTACTGATGCTATGTGTCAGGAATGATCTACATTTACCTTTGAATAGTTGGTAACTAATATTGCTGTTGGTTCTACGAGTACTTTAATTGCTAGCGTTTCAAAATAACAATTTACGTTTGCAAATTAGAAATTTCATTAAAACTTTTGAAATTTGCCGATAAGCTGGAAATGACGTCTATGATTCTCCTGCAAACTATAAAGATTAAATAAGTTTATACTTATTTCGACTATCTTCAGCCTCACCTCCGTTTGAACAGATCGGTGTTCCATTGATACTGTTTGTGAATGCATTTCTTGCACTGTTTGCAATGAGAAGTCTTTCGTTTCCGGAGGTAGAGGTGAAGGGCTTCTCGGAACAGCTTGATTTTGCATTAGTTCTAGAATTTCCTCTTTTTGCTCTTCTATGACAGCCTCAAGACTGCGACAAAACAAATGCAAGGTATTTAAGTTTAAAACTTTTTTTCAACAGTTGTTATCTCTAACACTATTTTAAATGAAAAAGCAAGAATGTCTGTTTGATGAGTGCAACCAATGTTTTCAATTTATTTTGCCTGTAAGAATTGTTTTTTCTCGTTTTATCAAGTTAGGTGTCAGTGGCAGTTATTAAACCAGAAACTGATGCCCACGGCTATACAAAGTTAAGCGATTGTGTCAATTTCGTTCATTTTGATTCAGCCTTGAAACCATGCAGTATTTTTGCCCCTGTTTGGTGGCATGCAATGCAATTTCTTCCTTCTTGTTGCGTCAAAAACCAAATTCAGCAAGTGCCACAAATGGTAAATACTGTAGTCTTCTGCAACCAAAAGAAATTATTCTCAGCAGTAACATCAAACATCTTTACAGAATATGAAAAATGTTATAACATCTTAGTTTCCTATATCTAATTGAGATGCACCTGTTTTTCTCTTTTAATAAATCCGCAACCTCGGCACACAGCGGCACAACTCCTCTCCTGGATGCTCTTATGACGAAAGCGACTGCTTGCGATGCAGTAGTTTTGTCAATGCTGACGTCATTCAGCGAAATCTCACCATCTGAAAAGAAAAGCTGAACGAATCAGTAATCAAATCAATAAAAAGATGAGGTTGCCTTTTGTAAACACAGCCATGACCTTCGTTACAAAAAATACCACCTCTTAAAGACATACCAGGACAGTCTTATACTGTTGTTAGCTATTTGAAGAATTTCTTAAATTTATTATAACGAACACCGGCAGGCAAACTGTTCACTTGAAGTGGAAACGCTTTTAAAAGGTATGTGTTTTTGAGGTGGTTTGACACCTTTCTTATTCCAAGATATTTTTCTATTTGAAAGTCTCGACACTGACAGGTTTACAGGTCGGCTAACAATATACCTGGTCCGTCACCACAAAACGTTATTGCCCAGATTCAAGTGGATTAGAGCCTGCTTAATGTGCAAGAATTAAAGCAGTTGTAGCAACACAACTAAAAACAACTACATCCTAGGTTATTGCGATTCATTTTCTGCAGTCTAAGCAGCATAAAAGCAGTATAAACGCCAAGTACCTGCTTTTCGTAGCTTAAAAGAGTTTTTCTGATAGACAGAGCACCTGAACAGACCTGCATGCACACGATTTTGACAAGAAGGTAATACCTGCGTTGAGCCTTTATATCATTAAAGTCAAGCCTACAGTCAGTGTCCAGACATGTTCCGAGCTATAGAATCAGTCCAAAAAGCGAAGAAAAACACAAAAAAAAGCTTAATGTCTGCGTCTAGCTTCTCGTAAAGCTGCCATTATTAGAGGTTTGTCCCCAGCAACCGACGTCTCAAAAACAGTTGCAGGGAGGGAACCGGTTCAGTAGTTCGAAGTGATGCACCGCTGGCAAACATGCTATTATGACGTCACTAATGCTATGGTCGCTCTACCTTGGCGATATTCACAGCGTAATCCCCAAAATGGGAAAATTGGGGAGCTCCTGGTAAGGTCATCATTTAGAACGAAAATTATCGGCTTTGCTGGAACAAATCGGTTTTAAGTCGCGTACGCAAAGAATGAAACTGTCACAAAGGCTTCATGGCTGCGCATAAGGGCATTGTTTGAAAAACGAGATTTTTGCACCTGTCTTCATGCTGTAAAATAAGTTCGCGAGAACAGAAGAACAAATGCAAATGTTCGTAACAGTTACAAAAAGCAACCTTTGATAGATGTCATTTTGTTTTTATTCATTTTGTTTCAAACCACAAAAAAACCTGTAAGTTCACAAAGATAAAGCTTCAACCCAGAATTGATGGCTTGCGAAACGATACAAAGCTTTTACTTAATTAGGAATCTTTTCAAAAAAATCAATGCAAAATTGCGTAAAATCGAACTAAAACTCATCCTTTTTCTTTGACACTTTTTGGTGTACGTTGCTTGTGGACGATAAAAATTTTATTTGTGTGGTCCATAAACAACTTCTTGCTGCATGGCGTGAATATAGCAACTAAATTCCACGCATCACTCAGTCAGCTGCGACATTTTGACAACCACTGGAATGACCTCAGTTTTTAAGTGTTTTTTATCTCAAAGAAAGATACTTGTTTGCACGTATTCGCATTTTTTAAAAGTAGCGTTTGCTTCGGTCAAAACACGTGTAACGTTACTAGAAAGCACGAACCACTTGTTTAGGGCCTGAAGGTACAAACGCTGCATGCTCTAAAAAGTGTTGGCAGTGTGCACTTCAATTCACGCAACCCCAACAAACCTAATTTTTGAAATGCTAAACAAATTCTTGATTCTATTTCAAAAATTTCCCAACAGTTTGTGATCCCGACAGACGTCATTCTAGTCATTGGCAAATACTGTTTGGCAATCTCCGATCAGGCAGTCAGTGTTTTTAGGGCGTTTTGAGGGACCGCAACGGTCTATCAAAATCCAGTAGAACCTCTCGCATAACCACCATCAAAATACACTAAAACCTCGCTTTATGATTATAATCTCGATATTCAGATGAAGTACTGTAGTTGCGGTGTCGTCACGAAGATCAAACCTTAAACAGCAATAATTAGAATTTTAGCCGATTGCGGTCAGAATCTCTGCCGATCTCATAGCCAGCACTTAAAGAAGTCCCGGAAGTGAAAATCCTGTTGGATTTTTTATGAAAATAGCAAGAAATAAAGCATATTTCAAGGTCTGACGGCTGATTTAGCGAAAAACTCAAGATTCTCCCCAATGATACCGTTCGAAAATTGAGCTGAAACCGCAATCTATTTTAATCGCGGTAAAAAAAGAAAAAGTTTGCCTGTAGTACACCTTCAACTTTATGCCGTAGCGTATTCATATATCCGCTTGTGGTCAATTAGTCAAACGATCGTGCTTTATTTAAGACAGCTCTTCGCCTGTGTGGTCATAACGTGTTAAGAGAAAAGCACGCGGTTCCTTCGCTGATAGTTTTGAACTCTGATTGAACTCACTGGTTAGGCCAGAGCTGTTTCTTTCTGCTAGGCTGCATTGCACAAGCTTTCGATTTGTTCAGCGGCAGACCTGCTTTAATAGCTCCTTTCGGCTCAGTGGCGTAGCCAGTCCAAAATTTTAGGGGGTCAAAAATTGGGGAGCCAAAATGTTTGACTTTAGGCTAGAAACGGTATTTTGTTTGGGACATCGTTTCTGAAAGCACAAAATGACAGGATATGCTAAAGATTTTGGGGGAACATGGCCCCTGGACCCCCTGGCTACGCTTATGTTTCGGCTGTATCATAAAGAATAAAAAACAAATTAAAACCAGAGCGCAATGAACATAAGAACTGTCGGGAATCGCGGTCTTGACTGGTGTCTTGCAAACAGACCTTCAACAAGCCATTCATTTCCACAGAGGAAAGTTTGTGAAAACAGTAGTTTTCAGTTTGATTGTCATAGATACAAAGTTGCGTGCTGCAGATAGCAAGGGTTTTATTGATCGCTGAAAATACGTTTAAAAAACAAACTTTACAACCTGCCGCAAGGGTAACTTTGCATTGTTTTATTGTATGGGCACGCTAACCTTGCTTAGAGCACCCTCCGTTTACAATTTAAAGCTGTCGATACTTTGAAGAAAACAAAGGATATCAATACATGACATGCCTGTACACTGTGTGAATTCAATTTCTATTGCTTTGTTGCTTTTAATCTGTTGGTTTTTTACTTGCACTGAATTATCATTAAAATTTTGTTTCAGATGACTTATCTTTTTGTTTCTGATTTATACCAAGTGTTATGTTTACTTTAATATTAGTCCAACAAACTCTTTCGTCTTCCATGACGTAAAACCTCTACATATATCAATATCGTGCATCCTGCTGTGATTGCATCTAAATAGGTCAGTATGTCGAAGCTCGAACGTTAGGTTCGTGCCTACAGCTGCCGGAAATAAAGAAAAAAATAAACAATAACTATAGAGATATAGAAATAAAGAACGAATGCTATGGGCTTTCTTGCAGCAACATGATTTTTAATACATGCAGCTATGCTACAGTTGGCCAAAATTTTTGATCATGTCATAAGCAAAAAAAGAGATATAGAAAATTTCATCGCTTACTGTCTAAATCTGACCAGTGTAACTCCAACGCCTCATCAATAGCTTCTTGAAAGGGCTCCAAAATGTCGAGGGTGGCGTCATCGGAGCTGCTTTTATGTTTTAAACTTTTCCGAGAATGCATCGCGGTGGCTCAAGCTTGGAGCAGTTGAAGGTTTCCAACAAAAAATTGTTGCAAATGCAATAGACTTTCTTAATGCTCAGTTTCCCAGCTGGGATTTTGCTTTGTGATCCACTGATTTGCTCAGTGCCTACAAAGGGCAAAACGGTGACCGTCTAGAGATTGAAAGCAAAGGACTTCCCTGACCAAAAGGTCTAAAAATCTCTGCGGAGTTTTAATCGAAAGTCTAAGTGCGCCTGAAATTACTCCTGTCTAGAAGCAAGTGCCTCACTACTGCGCATGAATCGAATGATGTCAAGACCTAGAGCTAGGAGTTGGAAATGAAGGAAATAAATATATCTGAACTTCAAATGCTGCCTTCCCCAACGGTTCAAGTTGCTGCTGTTTAAAAAACGGTCAACCACCTTCTTACAACCTTTTTCAGAAAAAATTTTCAGCATTCGCATTTGATTTTAACGACGAGAAAAACGTCACTGAAAGAGCAAAATCATTACTTTGACACGATCAGACTTGCGAGGCTATCATTAAGAACTATGTCCAGAACAACTGACTGCAAAGCAACAGCTTGTTCCAGCAACTGCATGTAAACCAATAAGCCAGTGGAATTCCCAAACCATTAGGTGAATGACTTTAAATATTCATGATCAGCTCAAGCTTCATTGCCACTGGATATAAGGAACAGCTCATTCAATTATTAACCTGTTTCCGTGGTAACAACGGCCGTCGAGTATCTAAGAGCAACAGATGTTGCACTGTTGTAGTACAAGGTTGAAAAAAGGATCTTCTTAACAAAGAAGAAATGAATTCACATCGATAATTCTCCACAAAGCAACGCTTATAAATCTCGGTTTAATTCATTCTGTTGGTTGTACCTCAAATTTTCGGCTCTCGTCTTGGTAAGTATACTTGAACGCGCTTTTGTACATTGTATTTCATAAAATTCTTTCTTACTAGAGTAAAATGACATCAAGTAGTATAATACGAGTGTGTAACATAGAATTGCCCATTCCACAGACTGGAGATGAAAGTCAAAAAACTGTTTTTTTTTCTGTTACATGGCATTCCACGTCAAACTTTTTCTGTTATCGGTTTCTTTACTCTCTCACAAAAATATTAGTACGGTATATTATTTTTGAAGGGCAGCAGTGGTAAATTTGAAATGTATCTCTTTGCTTCTACCTGTAAGTAATATACCCGAAACGAAGCAATAATATCAACCAAACGCTCAACGAGAAAAAACGTGAAGACGAAAATTATGAACCAGTGTCTTCCTCAATGTATCGCTAGAGGTCGCTAATACAAGAATCAGTAGGAGAGTATGCAATGCCATTGGTGTTGAGGCAGTGGATTTTGAAACGTGGCACTCATTATATCGAACGAAAAAAGTTTTTACAAAAATGGAAACAAAACTTTGAACTCAAAGTTAAAGTGCTTGTTAGTAAACACGCTAGTTTTCTCTATGTGCAATTTATAACTCTAAAGAGATGATTAAAATTTCTTTTCGCCGTTCTCTAAATGATGCTTTTTAATAACAAATGACTCCCAAAGAATTTTGCTACTAAACCACTGCAGGCACATGTTTCTCAAATAAACCAAAGATGCTCTTGGAAACACACTTGCAAAAAAAGTTTTTCATATTCTACAGTTTTTCATACTATATACTGTTCTTTCCCCTGCTTTGTTTTCACAAAAAGTTAAAAGTAGAACTGCTCTTGCTATTTTGAAAGTCACTGAAACACAGTGAAGTTTATGAACAGTTTCACTACTTTGTTGATTCAACAAAAGATTGTTTTTAAAAACTGACGCTTAATCTATATTTGTGATAACCATAACCAAAATCTTTCGTTGCCTGGCATAAAGCTAAGTGCAATGAGAAAACTAAACAAAACCACTGATATCTATCATTTACCATAAATTGCAACATTGTTGCTGTTTTTGCTTTTTTCGTAGAAAAGTATTGACATCAAGAGCTACACTTACCCTTAAATGACCTTTTCAGACAGCGGTTTAGACGTGATGTTGACGTAGATGGTGTGCGATGACGTAAGGCGGTACTGCTAACAAATCGTACGGTCATTCGACGTTCCGAATTTCCGGATTCGCTGCTATCGTCACATGCCGCATCGTTTCGACGCAGTATGCCGTGACGACGTGACGTCTGCGTTTCGAGTGACGTCGTTGATGACGACGGTGACTGAATTGCATCAGAGCCTATAGTATCACAATTGCCAATGGAGCAGTAATTCATCGTATCACCACGAAAACTGATAGCTGATCTTGCAATATTGTCCTACAGTGATTTTATCAAGCAACAGCTGTCAAAAAATAGTTGAAGTTGATGAATCTTAGCGAAAGCGTTTCTTTGCTTGTTGTGGAATGCAATTTTTCTCCGTGCAGGGATTTTCCTTGAGCTCAACTTTTGTTCGAAATTTTATAAGTCGCAGTGATGCGAAACATTCCTTCGGAGCACCGCACCCGTGGACATTAGCGAGCACAGCTGCGGGCCACGCCTGCAATTTAGCACGATTTGTCATTTTGGAAGTGATGCCCTGGAAGAGGCATTTCTTTTATTAACTGCCCAGTGCTCTTTCCATCCATTCTAGCCTGCGTTAAAGTCGCCCTTACCTTACAGAAGCAGCGACGTTTGTGGTTGCAGTCATTTTAGACAGATCTCGTCTAATTTAATATATTAGCAGCTCAGTTTACAAAATTCCCAAACAAACGTTCAGCACTAAATACGTCGCAAATCTGCAGCAGGTGCCACAGCCAGCATAGAAAATAATTCAACTTTTTTGCATAGCACGAACGTTTTTTTAATCTTCACCACACTCATCGTTCTTGCTTTGTCCATGACTTTTTAATTGCTATGCGACAAAGCAGCACTTGATGATTGTGACCAGCAATATCATTATCATAGTTCATGCAACAACGTTCCCAGCATGTGATCTGCCGATGTACAGTAGAAAGGTGATATGGATAAGAATTACAAAGATGTTGCATCCTTGGCTGTAATACTACGCACACACGGTATAATTTTTATTTTCACCATCTCACTTTCTTGTAAACACGTATAAACTGCGGACAACTTGAGTTCTAGATTTTTCCTCTCTTGAGCAAGCACTTTCCAGCTCAATATCTCCCTCACATTGGCAGACAGAATATTATGTCGGTCTAAACCGCCCTGTGGATTTGTAATCGCAGGGCAGTTTTTAGTTATGTTTTGCTTACGTCAACAGATATCGAATTATCGCCACACTCTCGCCAAGTTTGGTTAGCATCTTAACAAAGAATAGGTAACTTATGCCATAGTTGTGATGAGACTTATCAATGGGACGAATGGCCACATAATTCTTTCTCAAATTTTATGAACATTATTATAAACACGACAATTGATTAAGCGTTAATAAAAATCCTGCCTGGTCAAACACAGCTACAGGATTAACCGAAAAAGTGCACTGGGGTAAAATTTTGCTTTGATTTGTTTGAGTCATGACGTTTGCGGTTGGGCTTGCTCTTATCACAACGTAAACGTTATGATAACCTGCTTTGGACTGACATTTCACCAAAAGCAGAGTAATGGATACCTTGCCAATGCCATGATGTGCTGTAAAAAGTATCTACAGGTGCAGCAACATTTTACAGCTTACCCAGCAAATGCAGTTTTACAGCCATTGAATAGAGCGAATGGTGTTAGCATTCTACATTCGCAGCAGCATATGCCTAAAAGAAGCTATCAAATTTTAAACTGTAGAGAAGCAAATTGTCATTAACACACTATAGTAGTTAATAAAAGAAAACACAGAATATATAAGATGGAAAGTAAGTGCCAGTGCCAGGAACTTCATGCAAAATTAGAACAGCAAGCTATTTGCAATGCAGCATTGGTGTTTACACTGATTAACAGCAAATAATTGCACAATTCGGTCAAACATTTGCTTGATGCATAATCAGATATTCGCGAGCAAGAAAATATGGTTAGCAGCCAAAAGCTAACAACGCATTTCGAACACTTTTGTGTTTATTTGTTGGTTGTACAGGAAGCAACAGGGTTATCCCGTAAGATCCCGTCTATGTATTATTATTACAGATTGAACACCGTTCCTATGGAACAAAAATAATATGTGCGGTTTTATTACCTTGCTTGCAATTTTCGTTTTTGCATTGTTGTAATGTCGACAAACATGCTGTAATAATAAACTAGTGCCGCAGTTGACTTGATAGCGAAGTAAAACTTGGCCTAAAGATAAAATCTGCTAAATGTTGATATTTTCGTCAACTGTTACTACTCTCGAAACTTTGCAAGCACAACAAACACGAGGTATTCTTTACAGTAATATATAACAGTTTACTGTCAACAAACATTTACACTTTTGAGTTGTTTTTCCACCAGTTTTGCTCCTGTTGATGCAAAACCCGGCTTTAATTCATTTAACTATATCAACACTGTTCCAGATGATAACAGCCGTGATTCCCTTCTTAACTAAGCTTTTCTTTCAATGATTTAATTGGAGGCCAGTTTAGTTCTATTTATGTGTTGGGAAAATTTCCACTCTCAAAGCCATATGTTCTCTGGTACATAATCCTATCATTGAATTCTACTCACAATGCGAACATCATTCAACTGCTGCTTTCGCTTGTACAATAACTTCGCAAAGGTTTCCTGCTTTATCGCATGTTGTCTGCAGCTGTGCTGATACAAACAACTCGCTATTTTCATCTTGCCAGTATCCTTACACACTTGATACACAGCATGAGCCGCTCGACAGTGTATCATTTGGCTAAGGACTTGTCAAAAATATTTCGTACTTAATCTATCAAGATCCTGCCTGTGATCACTGACACCAGTCGACTTCAGCCAAGACCCCTCCCGACAGCGATTGAAGTTTTCTTAAATTTTATTTCTGGAAGTGGTTAGAAATCGAAAGCCTGAAATCGCTGAGATTGCTCCCGTAGCTTCTCCCATCAAACTTCAAAGAGCAACTGCACGAGAAACGACGACGGCTTCAACGCTAACGAAGGACCCACACACACCTATGTCTGAACCCAGGCATTATCAACTTCGCTTATCACTAGCTTGTCATTACCGCCAGATCGAACAGGGTGTGACAGCAACTTCTCGACTTCCACCGTTAGCACGTTCTGTCTCGTCTTATCGGCGCGATGCTTTCAGAAGAGACATGCACTGTCTTAATAGGATGTCTGCGTTTTCGGGATAACCAAGTGGGAGGGTTGACAAGTAAGTGGGCCAAAATCGTCTTACACACACGTCACGATCGTACTGGTTGCTATTATCTCTTTAGAAGGGCGCAAAAACAAACCTTATGGAGTATTTAAAACGACAGAATCGGAAGTAATGGAGATATGAAACACCTGTTTTTGTACGAAATTCGATTTTAGCGTAGTGTTGTTAGCGGTCACTGGCATACACCGAAAACGAGGAGAAGGGATTTTTTGTTTACATCAGAGAAAGTTATTAAATGTACAAGCAGTAGGAATATTTTTTATGTTTTTGACTGTAGGCTTTGAATTCTTTTTTATTTGCTAACATGCACTTCTAGCGAGAAATTAATGCTATACACTATCTACATGGGAGATGACTTTTGGAGGAAGTTGAATTGCAGAGGTGAATTAAACAAGAAGATCTTAATGTAAATGAGTGAGCCAAGCACTGATGTCTTGCCACTAGGGTAACAAACCTTCCAAAACCTGTAACAACGGAGTTTCTCGTTCACCGATATATTTTCACAAACTGACACAACGCACCTTCGCTTTAGAGCTGGAAGAGGTTTTAGTCTCCGAAAAAACATGTAACTGATATAAAAAGTACCCAAATTTGTAAACGTTTGCCTTAATCAAAAGAAAATTGTTTTTCATCACTGAGATGCAAAAAATAGAAATTTAAACCAAATTAATGCTTGTTACTAAAACACTGATTTTGAAAATATATCTTTCAAACAACTTAAGCCCGTGTTTTTCAAATTCGCTTTATCCCGATGACGCGTAAAGAAACTGATGAAGATTATTCGCGACCGCTGTGTTTGTCAGGCATGCTCAATACTTGCCTTAACGCAATAGCGCAAAAGATTTTTTATCATGCATATCTTTAAAAGAAAAAGTAGATGAAATCTTACATCTCCACTTACGTATGTCACAGTGTTTTCAAAGCAGGTTCAAATCCAGCTGATAATCTGTTTCAGGTAAGCTCAGAAATCTGTGAGAGACCATTTTTTCCTCGAAAACTTTGACAAAAACCCTCGAGCAAGGAACAAACCCAAGTCCGCGTGCTGAGCAACGCGATTTGTTTGGTTACTTGCTCTTGTACAACGCTATAGCACGTTACAACGTGCGTGTGTAGCAGCATGCAAAAATCGAACTTATCTCATAAAGATATAAAAACAGACAATTTTAAACATTAAGTGATTCTTGAGCCGTCCGCTGCGAAACAATAACTTTTATTGCTTTCAATTTTGCGAATCTGTATTTTTCTTTAATTAAGGTCGTTTTCACGCAACGCTGCTTGATCCCAATAGAAACAAAAATGTCACATAACATTGACGTTTGAATCTGAAGTCAGCAACCAAAACATAAACACGGCCGGATGCAATAGCAAAACCTGGAACTATGTAGCTACTAACACGCAGGTCAAATTACGACAAAAAGGTTGTGCTTTGATTTATGGTATAAATGTTTCTGAATGCTAAACGTCACGAAATTGTTTGGAGAAAAACATTTTTTTGCCAAATTCAAAGCTGTAAGACTACAAAGTGACTGTTTCAGCGTTTGTTTTTGTAAATATCAAGTTGCGCTTCAAATGCTCGTCGGTAAACTTAACCACTATTTCTTTTGCAACTGATACTTCGTAGCTCATTGCTGATCTCAAAACAAATTCAGAATACAGGAGTTTCAGGTCAACTTTTTGCACAATAACATCCAACAATATGCAGTGTTTGGTATAGCTTCCAAACAGTCACTCGTGCTGTGCAGGGCCGTGGCCAAGTTTTGAGGTTTGAAGGGGAAAAGTACATTTTTAGAGGGGGAAGATTTTGCTTTTATTTTATGTTTAAAACAAATTTTTCTGGGCACAACACAATTTTGGGGGCACAAAAATGTTTGGGGACACGACCCCCGAATGCCCCCGTGGCTACGGGCCTGGTGCTCTGCACAACCAAAGAGCAATTGTGGAAAGAAACCATTCCCCGCTATCAGATCCGGCTGACAACAACAGTGCTCGGCTCTCACCTTTCGGAGAAGTTGAAGCAAAATAAAATCTATCTATTTCGGCTGCACGTAGCTGGAATGAAGACGATCGATTTGCATCTAAAGAGTGCTTCAGCCCACCAACTCTTACTTTCAAGGTTTAGCAATAGGTTGAACATTTAATAAATTTGTGACATTTTGGTGAAGCATTCTACTTCAGGATTAACGGCAGGTCAAGTTGTTCACAAGGTGGCGTCGGAGAAGCGTATATTCGGAAGGCAAAGAATCAAAACAGCATTTTCTAAACGCAATTGTTTTTGTAACAGCAGTGAGAAATGACTTACCATTGGCAACCGTTGTCACTGATTGTAATATTCTTTTGCTGCAAGATAAAGAGATGAAACACATTGTGCGAACTGTCACTGCTAGTGCTAAGGATGAAAGGCAGGGCATGATTAGATGAACGCGAGGCCCCGGGCAAAGTCGAGACCGGGAAGCCCCCAACGCTTAGCTTAACACAACTGCGTAGCGTCTCACAAGCCCTCATTTAAACTTTGCAGAAGCACCGGTGAAAACGTCAAAAGTGATACGATTTGGCATCCTACACTTCAGAGACAAGTGGGGTAACCATATACGGCGGTTCGCATGCAGTTACTTTGTTCAAACAGAAAGCTTGTATCACAAAAAAACGATCTCTTAGCTACCGTGACACTAAACAATATTTTTTGTCATAGACCCTCTGACCATCTTCACTGCACAAATCGTCCTTTCACACATGTATTGAGGAAAGATATTTCTACACTCTCTCGCAGATCAAAACGTACAGCGTTTAGAAAAAATGTTCTCAACGAAATGTCACGCAAAGGAAACTTGAACCGTGCCACGTGACCCCCTGGAAATTGGAACTGAGAAACAAACATTTCTAGAAAAGCTGAAGGTAAGTCCCGATTAATTAAGTTAATTGCTGCAATGACAGTTTATTTAACGGTATGTTTATCATAATTCCAGTCACGATAGAATTTCAGGATTCCATTATCAGGATTCTAGTCCCGATAGAATTTCAGAGACATTCTGCGCACGTGCACTTTTCATGTTACGTCCGTGTCAGCTGTTGCATGTTCGGAATCATGGGTGGCGGTACCTTTTTCAAAGTGGGGGGGCACAAGTGCACGTCAAAAAAACTATAAAAAAAATTTTGTGGTTTGAATTGGCAGCTGTGACGTCACAAGCATTGAAATACGACGTCGTTACCTATATGAAGGTTTAAATTCCACCATTTTAGATAAAATTACACCACTATGAAAACGTATAGGTGAACCACCTGAAATTCAAATAGGCTGTTACAGGGGCGAGCCAGGTCAACAGCGTGACTCGGGCTCATCATACGATTTATTCTGACTGAATAAAAGCGTTCGACTTTTGCGTCACTGAAATTTCCATTTGCTTTCATTCTGGCTGGCATTATTGTTGCTCTGTGACGTTAGTTACGTAAGAATAAATAAGAAGTTCTCATGATGACTTCTCCATTGTTGAGTAGCGTAGCCTACGTCACAGAGCAATGATAACGCCAGTCAGTTCTCTGCTTACTAGGTTCATTCATATTAGCCCGAGTTGCTGGACAATTTGTTATTCTTTTGAAATTATTCTCAAAATGGGAACTGTCCATTGGATTGCACTTCAAATCCAATGACCTATACAAATTCATTGCTTCAAAAAATATTTTGTCCGGTATGAATTGTGTTTTAAAATATACTTAATTGCATAGGGTAGCTCGGGCTCTGATAGATGAGCCCGAGCATAGTACGAGGCGGGGGGTCGGGAGGGACGGCCGCCCCCCCCCCC
>JGI24021J15306_10005520_pt1 | contig 15046 bp, 10 predicted proteins | sample Ectturendosymbi1_FD_15306 | JGI IMG/M metagenome (IMG submission 15306)
AAAACTAANTCTCCACAATAGTGCTGCTGTTTGTCTTCGGCAAAAACTTCGCAGAGGTTTGCCTGAAAATGCAACTTTCTAACATTATACACTTGCATCTTTAAATTTCACGCTGTCTGTTTCTGAATACGTGACAACCAACGTTACAGTAAAGCCAGTTAGCCAACGTTTTTGCACGAAACAAATCACAGCTGTGGTCTCTCACGTGTGCAGCCGGTGAGTTTTACTGTTTCAAGACAGTGACCTTTCTTAAGTAAACCACACTGGATAAATGTCGGAGAGAGGCCGTTAACAATCTTTTGCGGTCACTAGAAACTTGCAAAATGCTAAATATCATTTTTGACACAAAAATTTATGAAAATATCAGAATCAGTGATACCACACCAAACTGTGTTTCAACATCAACATGGCTATGTGTAACATCTAACATGAAAAACTCCACACAGAACGTGACAAATGTCATATTTCGTTTTGAAACCTCTCCAAATACAAACTCTAAGAGAATAAAGTGGGGGGACATGGCATATTATGTCCCCCCCATCTAAAAAAGTGGGGGGACACGGGGGACGGGTCCCCCACCAAATTGCGCCCATGGGTGGTGGAACCGTTTTCAAAGTGGGAGGGCACAAGTGCACGTCAAAACAAACATAGAAAATTTTGTGGTTTGAATTGGCAACTGTGACGTCACAAGCACTGAAATATGACGTCATTACCTATGCACTATATCAAGGTCTAAATTACACTATTTTAGACAAAATTGCACCACTATGAAAACGTATCGGTTAACTACCTGGAATTCAAATAGGCTGTTACAGGGGCGGACCAGGTTAACAGCGTCACTCGGGCCCATCGTAGAATTTATTCTGACTGACTGAATAAAACCGTTCGACGCTAGCGACACTGAAGTTTCCATTTGCTCTCATTTTGACTAGCAGTATCGTGGCTCTGTGATGTTAGTTACGTAACAATAAATGAGAAGTTCTCATGATGACTTCTGCATTGTTGAGTAACGTACGTCACACCAGGCTCATTCATATTAGCACGAGTTGCTAAACAATTTATTGTTCATTTGAAATTATTCTCGAAATGAGAACTGTCCATTGGATTGGACTTCAAATCCAATGTTCTATACAAATCCATTGCTTCAAAAAATGTTCAGTCCGATATGAATTATGTTTCAAAAATGCTTAATTGTAGAACTCAGTTCGAGCTCTAACTGATGAACCCGAGCAAGGCGCGAGCGAACGAGGTCGTGAGAATGTCTACTACGAACGATGTTGCTTTATTCAGGTCACCTGCAACATGAATGCGAAAGGCCAGACATGAAACAAAAAAATATGAAGAGTGGCATGCACAACGAAAAGAGCCCGAATTAACAACATAGTGAAGTGGGACAGAACCTTGGGTAGTGGCTCAAATATACAAACCAAGCAAGCTCGCGTTCTCAGATATAAATCGTAATCGAGGACTCGGGCTAAACTCGAGGATCCCGTGTGCCGGAGTCGCCACTGGGCTGTTAAAAACACCATGAACACAGCTTAAAAATTAGGCAAAAGTGTCTCCTAGCTTCGATTTAATAAAAACGAACACTTTTGTGTCTCAACTTTTTGTGGGCGGCGTGATATCATGACTGTTTGAGGTCATGGAATTTTGATGACCTAAACAGGGCCAGAGGAAAAATTCAAGTGGGAATTTACTTGTTTATATATTTAAATAAATCGGGTGCAAATCTTCAAAGCCCTTGATAGGGCACCTGCATTAGTGGTTGGCACGTTATGGTCCAAAAATGACAATTAATCATTTAACCTAGAAAAGGACATCTTGAAACAAAGGTGATCAAATTGCCACTGTCTCGCTGTATGACATTTTCACACACTATTTTTTTTAGTAACCCCTTGGAGGAAAAATACATTTCCTTTTTTTGTATTGAAACAAAGACCTTAAAATTTGTCACCGCATTTTCAAAAGTTCATTCTCAGGTTTTCAGCGACGTAGTTTTCAGCAAAGTTAATATTTTGTCACAAACCTTTTGTCCGGTTTGATTTTACGCTGCTCAGCTAGTACGAGTCACTGACAAAAAAGTATGGAAAACCTCCTCTTACCTGGATTATCTTGTTTAGCGCTAAGTCTTGCTTCAGCCAAAGTTTAAAATATAGGTTTGATATTATTCAAGATTCAAAATTAATACCTAAATGAAAAAGTGTTGTTTTTACGTCAAAAGGCATTATGTAATTCTCAGAACCAGTGCACACATCACAGGTGTAAGTTGTGGTACAAAAGAACACAAAAACACGTCTTTTTTGTACAACATCACCGCACTATGAATACTATCTTCCACATTTTATTTGTTTGTTATTTCATTTGTGAATGCCATTGGTGATGATTCTTCAGTGCACTCTTATTTCACATTTGCATAGCATCACATGCTAAACACTCGCTATGGCAACACAACAGCGAAATCCTCAAAACCCTGTTTTCGATCGGTGCATGGTTTTGTGTCTAAACCTAAATGCAAAAAATCCTGTCTCAGTGTTAAGAACGGAAAAGGGGGGATTGTGGCCTCACGGAATTCAAGAGTATAATTAAACTCGTGTATGGTTGCCCGCGTGTGCCACCCTAAAATTTTCTTGTTTCTGGCATATTTTGAAAAATTTACAAAAAAATACAAATATTTTTCAAATACAATCGCAAATAAAATTTTTTTCGTTTCAAAAATACTTTACTTCAATTTCAAAAACACTTTCGTTTCGCAAATGGTTTGCAAATAAAAAACTATTTCGTTTTGAAAATAATTTTGCTTTCGTTTCAAAAACACTTTCAGTTCGCAATTGGTTGATAAATTAAAATATTATCGTTTTGAAAACAATTTTACTTTCACTTCAAAATCACTTTCGCTTTGCAAATGGTTTATGAATAAAAACGTTTTCGTTTTAAGCAAGGGTCGATTCCTTACATAACGTCCATTGTGTAGAGCAGCGTAGTCCAACCACAGGCCTGCGGGCCACATGTGGCCCACCACAGAATTTTCAGTGGCCTGCGGAAACATTCAGGAAAATCTTTCAGGAAAAATCCCAAATCTGAAATTTATTGAAAAGCGTGTGAGGTTACATTTGTCTCACTGATTTGCTTGCGCTGGATAAAGAGTATTTGCACAAGAACAATGACTACTACCTTTTCTGTGTATCATTTTTTATTCATTTTACGATCAAATTAGAATGTACGGCCTGCCGCTATCCCTCCGCTGGGGCACCTGTCTGGATAGCCTCTATGCATGGACGTCCGCAGGGGGGGAAAAACGGGCATTTGCCCCCCCTGGAAATTGGACTAAGAAGCAAAAATTTCCGGTGAACGTGAAATCAGGAATTTAATTATGATTATTTGGGTTAATTCTTGCAATGACAGTTTGTTTGCCGGTATGACACTCACACTCCACAAGAGTCAGGTTCACTGTTTTGATAACATGCAGTTATGAGCTTGCAGTTCACTCGTGTCCGCTCCTGGCCTGCAGAGGCAGGTTGCGAAAATCGAGTGCGAATTGTTCTACTGTTTGTCTTTATTGCGTAACAATCACATGGCAACAAATCTTCGAAGATGCACTTCAAGTTACGGTGGTAGGCGTTTTGGCGTATGCAACTATTGAATGCAGACGTCTTGGCAGGTAATGCAGCGAGACAGTGACTGCTGATAGCGGTAAGGTACGTAAGTTCAAACCAATAGTAGGCGAATTGCGGGTCGCCGACATATTTTTTGTGGCTCTTCTAGATGAATAGCAATATCTCAAATTGATAGAGAGTTGCTGCCCCAAATTTAACGCTTGTTCCATTTATCAATGTGTTTACACACGTTTGTGAAGTTAGTCACCAGCAGCGATCCCTGTAAGAAAATTTTACATTGAGCAAATGTTTGTTTCAGTGCGCAAGCAATTTCACAACCATGTAGACCAGGTCCAGGGTCTCAAACACGCGGCCCGCATGTGGCCCCCGAGGGCATTTTGTGCGGCCCTCGATGCGTTTTGGGAATTTTCATATAATCAACGCGTAAGTTTTTTAGTTTATTCACCAGTATTTGAAAGTGCTCGGCCAGCGAGTGAACAAGCTTTTTTTAAACAAATTTAAACAAATGCAGAGGCAGCTAGAAATGCTTTGGCTATAACGCACGATACATTTCGCAAGAAATAAAATCTAAAAGCTGTTTGTTGTAAAGTGCAAGTACCGCCACTGTTGCGTCAGCGTCGTAATGCGGCTCTCCGGTTACTTTATAGGTCCTAATTTTACCCTTGGAGCAAATTGTGTTTGAGACCCCTGATGTAGACACACAACCAGTGAAACGTTTCGACATGGCTATGCGATATATATACGATATCAAATTGGAATGTTGTAAGTGCGCGAGAATGCGATTTCACTGCGCAAATGCTCTGGTAGTTCTGCGCATTTGCGCATCTTACAGGGAACACTGGTCACCAGGGGGTCAACACGATTAGATAACAACGACAGTGAACCTAAATCGCAAGTTAGGCTACTTTTTCTTCTTCCCTAAGCTAGGCTAATTTTCTTCTGAGAAGAAAATTAAAATTTTTCAAAGACGCATATTGTCGAAAGCATTCTGTCATTTTCCCAATGTCGGAGTGAGAATCAGTGTCTTTCGCGAAGAGGCATTTGCAGACCACAAAGTGGAAGAATTCCAAAATAAATTGTAAGACTACCGGAGGAGTTCAAAGCCAGATTGGACCATTTCCAAGAGTAAAAACCATGTTTTGCATTCCTTGGAAATCCGTTCAGTGTTAATGTAACAGTCATGGCTAGTCAGTTCGCTAAGCGTTTGTTACAAACTTGTCTGCTGCAGAAAAACAACTGATCGAAATGCAAGAGACTATGGGTCAAAAAAACTTTAGTCAATATCACTCTACACTTAATTTTTGAAGGCATGTTCCAGAAAGTGAATAACCAGAATTTAAAATACCACTGCATAACTCATTTCCGTGTATAGCGCAACATACTGCAGTGAATTTTTTTTTCTCTGTAACGAAGTTCGTAAAAGCAAACCACCCCGCAACCCTTAAAAATGAACACTTGGGAGAATTAATTCGCACAGCTTTAACAACATACTGTCCAGGTTTTCGGGGACTAGAAAATCAAACAAAAACTTCATACCGACAATTAGTGTACATCATTTAATATAAAACTTGCATTCTTTACCATATTTGTATTGACACTACAAACTGGTTTTGCGGCTCGTTGGTGTTTTTGATTTTCTGCAAATGACTCTTCCATTGAACAAGTTTGTCCACCCCAAGTGTGTAAAGAAACATGAGTAAAAAGAAGCATTGCTGCCAACAAAGCGCAGTTTTTGCAACCAATGCTCCCTCTAAAGGTGCACAAATGCGCAGAACCTCCAGACCATTTGAGCAGTGAAATCTCATCTCGCGCACTTGCAACATTCCAAATCATTGGAAAAGCACGAAAACAAGAAGCTATTTGAATTAAATGTGTAGTTTGTTCGTATTATCATAAGATTTTACAGTATTCTAAAAATTCACAAAGTTTGTAATTCATTTCGAATTCTGCTAACTCAGTCTTAAAATATCCATGCTCACTAAACCAAACATTTGCTCAGTATGACGTTTTCTTACAAGGAAAGCACTGTATGCAACTGTTGCCGTAACATTGGACACTTTCTTTTTTGTATGCGTCAATTTTGCATTGCATCGTCAACAACCAGTAAAAGATAAGCAAAATGTCGACTTTGCCCCCGCTGGAAAAATTTCTGCGGACGCCCATGCCTCTATGTTTTTTCGTTCGTTGTCTTGGAGAGTACATTTGGCGCAAATATATCAGTACCGCAAAATAAATCTGTCTATCTATCCGCTAAACAGGGCCCCTCTCAAAGTGGCCCTCGAGTCAAATCAATTGCCTATGCCTGCAATAGGTATATAATTTTGATTACAACAAGAATAATCTTTCAAATATGAATGTACACTTCTAACGGCGTTAGAGACTGCAGAGAGCTTCTGAAAATTAGTCAGTAAACAAAGATTTCTCAAACTGAAAGATTTCGCACTAAACATGCACTCGATGTTTGGAAACACAAACGTGTATGACGTGTGTGAGAGTACATTTTCTACGATGAAACAAGTCAAATCTAAAAACAGAAATCGAATGGCAGAAGAAACACTGGACGATAGTCTCCGACGTGCACCACAAACACTGTTATTGATAAAGAAATGATAGTGCCGGAGAAGGCTCGACCGCAAGCATCCTGCACTAATGGAAATTTGTAATAAATTGCTATTTGCTATTGTGTAATAATTTCAGTGACACACTGACTTATCTTCACTTTCTTAGTTTTAATTGTTGTGAATCTGTTGTTTTATTCAACATGTAATGGAAGTGGCCCGCGTGTTGTCATGTCTTTGTAAAATGGCCCGTAGGTCAGAAGTAGTTGGACCACGCTGGTGTAAAATACTTACTCATAATTCACTTTCCACTCCTTGGTTCGTAACAAAGGTTATAAAACACATGATATCGGACTGATGACGTAACCCTCAAAAAACTAACTTCGTCCTGTTTAACGCTTTACTACACCAGCTATCCAAGACCACGCAGTGTGTCACTGGTTTGGAGTCATGTATTAGAGTCCTGTGTTCAACATAAGATCAGAAAAACTTTTGTATTGAGTAGCTTACTTGGTTGCTTAACCCAATCTTTGCATAAGCAGCGTCAAAATTTGCCAGCCCGCATGCATCAGCATGCGGATAACGCACGTGGGGCTGTGAACGTACATTTGGAAAAGGAAGACCGTAGCAGTTCTATGCACTTCTCAAGCGTCCGCATAAGATACCATCGTTCTTAATTGAAGTGCCTTTTTCGCGTTGGATTCTAGGACAGAAAAACATTCCCAGAGTGATTTACCCCGCAATTAAGGCACTTCGGGGCAGCAGAGCCGCACTCAATATATTCATGTTCTCCTCGGCAGGTCGAGCAATTTTTGCAGGCAAGTAAATAGTAAATAGACTTACTTTTGAAAAAAACGATACAAGATCATTAACCTCTACAAACCTCCACGCTCGTGATTCACACCAACGGCCATCACGATGTTCCCACACCCCAGTCTGTACGTTGGTGACTTCAACCGGCAACACGTCAACTGGGGTAACAACAAAACATCTCCTGGCGTTGAGAGCCTTGACTCCTGGGGAACATCATACAACCTTGGACTGCTGTACGATCCAAAGTAAACAGCCAGTTTCTTCTCTCACCGATGGAACGTCAGCACCAACCCAGACCTGGCCTTCGCGAGCCTCGGCCAGGATAGCCGACTGCCGGCAGACGTGTCCTAGGAAAGATCCCGCGGTCACAACATCGGCCCTTCCATCTTAACGCCACCAAGACACAAGGTTCCTGCCCACAGAGATCCGGTGAAGCGTTGGAATTTTCGCAAGGCTGATTGGAAGCGCTTTTGCCTTCTCACAGGTGAATCCGTCGAGAAATTGCCACCTCCGGACACACCAAATATTGAGAGAGCATACCAGGATTTTTGCGAGAACCTACTCTCTGCGGCCAAACAATGTATCCCACCGGAAGAAACTATGTGCCATGCTGGGACAAAGAGTGCGAGACCCTCTGTCGCTCCTTCACCCGAACCCCAGTGGGGACTGACTTTGATAGAGCCGCTTCGTCGCTACTACCTCGGCTACAACAGAAGAAGCAGGAGCGGTGGGAGGAAGCTGTAAACTCCATCGACTTCTCGCACTTCAGCCGCAAGGCGTGGAGAACCATCAATAAACTTACTTGAAGGTCTGGACGCTCCCTTCGCCAGTCCCCCATCTCGGCAAACTCCATCGCCACGCAACTTGTGAAGAACGGGGCACACAAGACCAGGGACCGCGAGTCCACCAGGCTCGTCAACAAGCAGCTGTTTGACCTGTGGCAGATTCCAACACCTGAGGGTCACAGTATCTCTAAACCCTTTAGACGGGAGGAGCTTGCTGCTGCCCTCAGACGCTTGAAGCCAGGAAAGTCTCCGGGATTGGATTCCATTTTCCCGGAGTTCATACTCCACACCGGGTCGGCTCTCAAATCTTGGTTGTGCGCAAACTCAAAATTCCAAAAATCTGGAGAAGAGCACTAACAGTTGCGATCCCTAAGCCAGAAAAGCCACTGTGGGCCCAAAGAGTTACCGTCGCACATCTCTGCTGTGTGTCCCCTTTAAAATCCTCGAGAGACTCATTTAGGCTCGTGTTGAATCAATCATCGACCCATTGCTCCCACAGGAGCAAGCGGGCTGTCAACACGGGAGGTCGGAGGTAGACCAGATCACTCTGCTGACATAGGACATCAAGGATAGTTTTTCGGCTAAAAAGAAGGCCGGAGCTGTGTTTGTCGACCTCACGGCAGCCTACGACACTGTATGGCACCGCGGCCTCACCTGCAAGTTGCTGCGATTGCTGCCTGGTAGACACACGGTCCGCATGATCATGGAGATGGTTGGCAATCGCAGCTGTAACTTTACCACCGGAAACAGCAAAAAGAGCAGGTTACGACGCCTCAAAAACGGCCTTCCACAGGGATCTGTCCTGGCGCCCCTTCTCTTCAACATCTACATCTCTGACCTGCCAACCATCGTCTCCAGAAAGTATGCATATGCTGACGATCTAGCAATCATGGAGATTGGCAGGCAGTGGAAGGGGTGTTAAGCAAGGACATGTCAACCGTAGGTGAATACCTCCGGACACGGAAGCTAAAGCTCAGCACTGCAAAAACGGTGTCGGCAGCCTTCCAACTTAACAACAAGGAAACTAAACGTGAGCTGAAAGTCAACTTCAATAACGAGACCCTGCCCTTCTGCTCCGAGCCAAATACCTCGGAGTAACGTTGGACAGATCGCTCACGTATCGCCGACACCTTGAGTCACTTCGCAAGAAGCTGACATCATGCGTCGCGCTCCTGAGGCGGCTTGCTGGCTCCGGTTGGGGTTCTGGAGCGGCAACTCTGCGCACAGCCACCCTGGCTCTTGTGCATTCAACCTCAGAGTACTGCGCTCCTGTCTGGTGCCGCAGTCCTCATACCCGCCTTATCGGCCCTGCCATCAACGACGCTTTGCGAATTGTGACTGGATGCCTGCGTCCTACAACAGCGGACAAACTTCCCATTTTCGAGGCATCCAACCTGCTGAACGTCGTCGCATTGCAGCCCCACTGTCTCTAGCACGCCGTGCCATGGAGCCTGGACACCTGCTCCACTCAATGTTCACCTCTACATCGAGTGCAAATGCACGGCGCCTCAAATCGAAACACCCATTTGTACCCACCGCACAACAACTCATCAGTTCCTCTGACAATAACAACATACGTGCGGCGCACTGGGCGGATCACCAATGGAATGCGAATTGGGCGATCAACCCCACACAGACTCCGCATTTTCATCACCGACACCGGCACCCACCCCCCGGAGCGACCCTCCCAAGAAGAGCCAGGGTCTGACTTAACCGCCTCCGCATCGGCGTCGGATGTTTCCGCTCATGTTTGTGCAAATGGAGTATGGTCTCCTCAAGGACGAATTTTTATTTTCGGGGCCCTAGGTATTTGAATTGAAATCGGGGTTTTCAACTATGTGGTTCTATTATTCAACTATGTGGTTCTATTTGAAATCGGGGGCCCCTCTTGAAGGTTTGCGACGACCAATGTCATACAAAGCAGTGCTGCATGTGCTCTCTACATTCACTGAACAAGTTGGTCCGATTCATAAACATATTACTTTATTCTGGATTCTCTCGATATCAGGAATCAGAGCCATGTCAACCGCCCTCCATACCCCACAATTAGGGGGCCACGCTGTCACAGGGGACCCAAAATTCAGAGCTTAAACCCCAAACAAAATTTCAGCCCGCCAAATTGAAATATGAAACACTGGAAATCAGTTAATTTTTGTCAATCCGTATCCTTTTCTGTCCTGTATTTATAGACGGAGCAGTACCTCCCCCTTTTACTTGGAATAACATCGCCTGATCAGTGCCGGCGCTACATTTTGGCAAACTAGGCAGCTGCCTAGGGTGCTAGGGTAAAGGGAGCGCCAAAAAGAGCCAAGAAATATTGAACTATGTGGTTCTGAAAGTGACGAACGTCCACCAAGTAAAAGTGATGAAAGTGAATGGAACACACGTTCACGCAGTGTTTTAGGTTTGCTGCATAGGGTCAATATTTTTGTTATTAATTTCAATTTCATATATTTTTTTCTAATAAACTTTTTTAATGTACAAAAACTTCCTTCTTATTTCAGCAGTGTACAAGTGATGATACATAGAGTAAGGATCTTCGTAAAGGATGGGTGGACGCTTGAATGGATCTCGCCTAGGGAAGGGTTGCTAAGTCTAAAAAGACCTTTCAAGCTAGAAACAATGCAAAATACCGCTAGAATCCCCTTGAATAAGACCAATTACTGTATATAGGCCGCTAGACCAATTATCCGCTAGAATCTAGTGGATTTAGGCCTCCAGACCATGTTGTTTAGCAGCTATACAGGATTAAAATCCGCTACATCTAGCGGACAATCCACTAAATTGGCAACGCTGGCCTACGGTACCTACAACTCTATCAATAACGTGCTGTTGTCAGATCCAGCAAGGCATGTCCTCCTTACTTTATCAAATTCACTTCAATATCATTTTAATTTCACCACTTCTGTTATTTTCATTTCTTGATTTTCCTGGCCCCTACCGCTTTACCAGAGTACCTTCATGTCGAAGACTTCACTAAATCATTAATCGGCCATCCAGTGTAGTTAGGAACACTGTCGAAACGCCAGCATTATTGGCGTCAATATGCTATTTGACCAATGAAATTTTGATTTTAGGATGCATCACCTTTTTAACCAAACAGATTCTAGATGGCACTGAAGACTTTCTGGCATCAGTTCTATCGAAATTGTGTCTGCAAATGGAACTGAAAAATAGTGAAATAAAAAAAACAAAAAATTAGGATATTTAGTTGTGAAGACCATTTGGTCTCGGGATGTGCCGTAATGTCGAAATATTTTTTTAGAAATCACCGTTGAGGGGCCCCTGGAAGCTTTTTAGAGAGGGCAGAGTTGGGTTGCTATGGCACAGTCAGGAACAAAAACAGTCACGATGAGACTAACGAAAAAGGTAGCGGTAAAGTCGTCTGACTACACTGCCATAACTTATTTATTGAGTACCTCACTGGCCTCGAGTAATCTGAAAAATGGATTCAGGCGCTTTGCTCCACGCATTATACATAACAAAAACCAATTCTCAACGCCATAAAAAGAGAATGCTCATCGTCATTATCTTCAATCCTTCGCGCTCATTCTTCCATAGAGGTCTTTTGTTAGCGGCATAATAAAAAAAACGTGCGTTGAACAAAAACAAAAATACAAATAAAATGCTTACAGGATTGCTGGAAATTGTCCTTACTCCCAAAATTTTGGGTCCCCCCGAAATCAGGGGCCCTAGGCTTAAGCCTTTTTAGCCTAATGGTAAATCCGCGCCTGGGCCTCCTTTGCGGCCTGTGAGTGTGGTGCAGAACAAACCGTCGACCATGTTGTCCTTCAATATTCAATTCATCGACCTCCTCATGGACTGCACGACCTGACGGTTCTGGACGATGAGACAATCGAATGGCTGCTCAACACCTGCCCCGAGATCTAGTGCGGCCAAGCAGTGGTTAGAACAACTGGCTCAAAAGAAGAAGACATGAAAGTTTGAGTTGTTTTCACTGACCACTTTGAAACTTTGAAAAACGCTATATACCTGCATGTTGGCTACTTTTTCCAAAGGTTTTCAAACACACAAGTTTAGGCTGGAGTTTTCATTATTGAAAATTGTGAAATGTCTCGATGTGACCAAAGCAGCAGGGTTGATTGTGATGAGATACCTCTGGCGTTATTGTTCGAAGACGATGCACAACTTTCAAGGTTTTGCAGAGTGATGGTGTTCAAAACGGTGATGATTGCGGGCGTGCGGTGGCTGAGGCTGTCGCAAACCTTGTCGACGACACCGAGTTGAGTGAAGTATCAGCGGATGAGATGGAACTCTCTGACAGTGATCACTATGACTTCCTACCAACGGCTGGCGATGTTTTTTCTTCAGACGAGGACTTTTCAGCGCCAAGGTCACGAAAGCGTCAACGCCCTTTAAAAGCACTGCGTAATTAAAGTATGTCTACTGCAGACCTGCCGCCAGGAAGTGGAATAGGGGGTCTTTACCATTGTGCAGGGTGGCTTGACATTCTAAAATTCGACGAACTCAACTGATTTATAGTGTTTCATACTTCAATTTGGGGATGCTTGGAACTTTGTTTAGGGGGGCTAAGCTCACCAAAGCCCCCTATCCCCGTGGCGACGGGACTGGTCCATTGCGATAGCCCAACAGCAAATTCGAGCACTCTGATGCTGAAATTGCAAAAACTGCTACGCTGAGCACTGCAGTTGCAATATCTGCTGCTGTGGGTGATTGAGACGTACAGTCAACAGCACATTAGTCTGTCAAAACAAACTCTGTTGTGACCTAGTAACACGTGCGTTAACTCAGAACAAGAGCTTCCGCCGTTACATGTGTGAAATCACTTTTTTGTGATAGACACTGTGCCGCAGATTGCCAGGTATTGTCGCCATAGAATATGCCCATTTTGGGTAAATAGACCTTTTGTGTAAAACTCAAAAAAATTTCCTGAAAAAAACGTATTTTCGTGCCTCAACTTAATTTACTTTTTTTCCACGTACTTTCGCCAGCCTCGAAGGCATCACGACATGGATATCTTGTACAGACCGCCAAGAAGGGCTTACTGGCGGAATTTTGGATTTTTTTGTTTTTTTCGTGTCTTTTACAATCGTACTTACCGCGTTTTTTGGAAGGGAGATGTGTTTGGTTTTCAAATAATACAATTTTTTGGACATGCAACAAATTACTTTTTCAGGGTGAGATGAGTTTGGAAACAGTTTCTGAGTTGTTTAAAAATGCGCCTGCGCAACTAAAACGTTTCCGTTAGCCTCCGTTGCGGTGAGGACAATATTATCCCAGCTTGGGCAATGAGAGTAACGGTGTACATTTTCAATTAGACCTGAGCAGGGCTTAACCACTTCACCTGTCAATCCTCACAAGCGTTTACTGCCTGTCGGGCTATGGTGGAAGCAAGCTTACGACGCACAGCATCCCCGCTAAAATGACAAAAACACTTGCTGCATTTTTCAAATAACATCCGGATTTTTGGCATAGAAGAAAAGTTATGGGTACAGGCACCAGCAGCCACAACTGCTGGCGCTGGACATATGTATCTGGCGACACAATCGTCAGCCCTCACAAAGAAAGGGTTTCAATCATTTCTGCATCTTCTGAAAAGTTTAAGACGGTGTGTATTAAAAAAGTTTGCTAGACGTTTCCTCTCAAGCAATGTTTGGCAACGCGTACTACATTCATTGAACCCCGTGAAAAAGAGAAGTGCAGAACAAATAATAAAACACCAATCGTTATTTGGTCACGCAAATGAACATATGTTCTTGGTCTGAGCTCGACAGTCGTTACGCATAGTAGCAAGGTGCGGGTCTACAACTTATTTACCATCAATTAAACGTGCTTATAACGTCGATAACCACTTAATCATATCCCACTGTGCCTTCTCTGTTTACAGTGTGGCTGTGAACGTCGCTGGCATACTCACTACATGTAGATTTATATACGTTTCTGCCCAGTTAGCGTTGCAGCAATTTGTTGAAGCAGAACTTCACAACCTGGGACAGACACCGAGGTCAACAAAATAGTCGTGCATGTTTAGACATACAGTTAAACTGGTGTCTGTAAAAAAGGGACAAAAAAATGTTTTATCTTCTCGTTCCCACGGATACCAAGAGCACCACGTACGAACACACAAATTACAGGACATTTTTAAAGTTTTACAAAGTCAAACAATCAGTTTCTCGTTATTGGTGCTTCTTTATGTCGAACCAGAGATGTTTCATTATTTTTCTTTTTTTAACATGACACTAAAAGTGTTTGCTTCAGTGCAAAGCGATTTGTTCGATAACGGAGCGCTTTTTAGTATATGTCCAACTAAACCGAGTTAAATTGCAAAAGTGTTGTGAAAATATTCAAGGAGGATGTTTTCTAAAAATAAATTCACGTTAATTGCCCAACGCGGCACGAAGCATTAAAAAACACTACAATTCGGCTTCTGTTTGGGGTTTCTCTTTATTCAGTCTCAGTGAGGGTTTCAGGGTAAGGAGATTGCAATCTCAACGCACAGTAACTCCAGCCATTGCAGATTTGACTGACTTCAACAGGCTAACGCCCGAAGTTGGATTTTAAACACGTTTTGCTCAACACTGCTGCGTTCTTTTTGTACTTGTGTGCAACAAAGCAATAAAACTGTAGGTAAGAACATAGGAACGGAAAATAAATTCGAGTTTCAACAACAACAAAGTAAGAAGATGAACTCATGCGCAAAAGCTTTCGCAAAAAAACATATGAAAAGCGAGCGCATCACACAGGTTGCCAGTAATGGAATCTTTTGTTCTAGTCTCCCTTGAACTGTACAAGCAAACTGAAACACTGGAGCCAACGTTACACAAATCATTCAGGCAACATCGATACTGAGCGGAAGGAGCTCTTGGCCAATGCAGGCAGCCTGTTTGCCACTGAAATAAGAACACCGTGTGAAATTCGACCTTTTGACAATTTAGTTAGTTTTAAGAAAACGCAGCAACCTTGGATGAACACATGAAAATGTTGACAGCGCGCGTTACCGACGAGAAAATTCGGACAACACAAACTTTACGTGATTAACAGTGCACCACCGCACGCAGACCAAGTGCGTTATACTTTCTACGAAAAAGTTGCGAAGCAAGCATAAGTAACGGCAAGCAGATCGCAGGTTGGGCGGAGTATTTTTTTCAAATCTACATGCTTTATCACATGTAAACGTACAGAAAAAGACTGCATCAGCAAAAAACACCGTACACTGCAAGCTGTTGGGCACGATACACATGGAGAGGTACACCGGTTAGATCAGGCCCGCAACCAGAGGCAACCGGAGGCAACC
>JGI24021J15306_10005521_pt1 | contig 15044 bp, 9 predicted proteins | sample Ectturendosymbi1_FD_15306 | JGI IMG/M metagenome (IMG submission 15306)
CAAATAATCCTCTCAAAAATGTCTCATCTGAATTTGTACTCCTTTGCAAGAAAGCTGCGCCCTTGCATTTCATTCAGGCTACACCTCAGCTCGTGTTGTCCGCATTAATTGGCAACTTTGTTGACAAAGTTGCATGCTTTAGTCGGATAGTTTCGCATCCAATCGCAAAAAGTCACGTGAAACCTTGTTCAGTGAGAGAACACAACATTACAGTGAGAGAACACGACACGACACGACATTGATATAAAACACCAGCAAAAAACTTAACAAGTTTTTCGGGGGGGCCATGGCCTCTTCGGCCTCATTCTGGCTGTGCCTCTGAACGTGCGTTGAACCAAAACAAAAATATAACTTTAAAAATGCTGGAAATTTTCCTTACTCCCCAAAATTTGGGGCCCCCCAAAATCGGAGGCCCTAGGCTTAAGCTTTTTTAGCCTAATGGTAAATCCGCGCCTGATAGCAATGCTTACTTGAAAGAAGTAGTCTACCCTGTGTTGAAAATCTGCAGATAACGTACTGTGGAAATTATCGTGATATACCTTCCTTTTGCTGCAAACGCAGCGCATTTTTGTGATTGTTACGGCCATAGGCATAGTCAGGGGGGCAAAGAAGTAGTCATTTTGTGCTTTCAGAGGCGGTATCCCAAACAAAGTAGTGTTTTTAGCCTAAAATCAAACATTTTGCCTCTCCCCACATTTTTTTTCCTCCCCCCAAATTTTTGTGCTGGCTACGCTACTAGTTACAGCAACATGCATCATTTTCGTTGTGATGTAGAAAGGGTAAAGCGTTGCGTGAACGTCCATTTACAATGAATCGTCAGCAAGTTGAAAATGGTAAGCAAAATGTCGATATTGCCCCCCCCTGGAAAAATTTCTGCGGACGCCCATGTTCACAACTGGATAATTCCAAATCGCCTGCTAAATATTTTTTTAAAATTTCAATTCTTCGCAACATGAACCAAAAATAAAGGTGGCGTACCGATCTATCTCTGCTACTAGCTAGGCAGAACTCTCAGTCTGGGACCAAACAGTAGTCCATTGTCGCTTAACAATAGGACTTATGATAAGCCAACTTGTCTTTATAGTAACTTTGGTCTCTCTTCGTGTGCGAGCTGAATCCTGCTGTGCCCCAGTGGAAATCAACCTTAGGATGAAAGTGACATGTTTATGAGAAACTCTGAAATTGTTTCAAATATTTGCTGAGCGCCACCAAAATCTGTATAAAGCGCTCTCCGTTGTCGCCAGCGCAGCTTGCTGTACGCTGCAGTGAAAGAAACTTGAAAGCATCAGGCGTGTTTCAGTTAGCAAAATGGCCGCCACTAACTTGGTATTTGCCTTCATTTTCGTCTGTTCTTTGACAAAAGGTAAGTGCGTATACGTCTTTAAGGCAACGTACTATAAAACATTCTACTCACTGACTAGAGTAACTGCATTAAGTGCATTTTCCCTATTTGAAAGTGATTTTAGCGGTGTTTTTTTGGGCCAGTCCATACAAATTTACATGACCCCAACTTACTTAGCACATAAAATCCAACCATTCAAACCAACAGTCATTCGTGTCCGAAGATTTAAAAAAAAGTAATCAAGTATAGATTATAGACTTTTTTATGTCAATGGTTAGGCAGAACCGTCGCCAGAAAGTTTTCAATAGGGGGGCTTTGCGTTTCTGCGGGGGGCTTGACACTCTAAAAATTGACAAGAACTCAACTGATTTATAGTGTGTCATTTTGCAATTTGGGGGGCTTGGAGCTTTGTTTGGGGACCCCCATATTGAAAAGACCCCCCCCGGGCGACGGGACTGTTGTTAGGTGAACACCAAATCAGAAAATAACAATAACAAATATGTTGGTAAACTCATTACGATGCACTGGCATCGAATATATGCACGAAACCCGTCGGAAGTGAGTGCTGTATTTACGAAGTTACGCGCAGTGAAAATGTCACATGATATAACCTAGGCCTACCTCCAGCGACCATGATATTATTTGATACTGTGACGAAACAACTGTTACACTTATTGGTTTTCTAGAAGTCCGTCAGGCATCTTAATCTAGTGAATGCAAAGCCAAGCCACGTAGAATGCATTAGCTTACGTCTCTACTCGTTTCTGGTAGACTTTGCGCCTGCACAGGTTGCATATGAGTGGCGTTGTCAAGTAGGGCTACCATACGTCTTCATTTTGAAGTACATGTCCACGTTTTTTTATATTTATGAAAAACGAAATATTTTCCGGGCACATTCAAATATGCCAAAATGTCCTCCTTGCATTTCTTATTTTGCATAGCTATAATCACTACCGCTTATGCATGGCACTTACGCACAAATGACTGGCACTTATGCACAAATGAAAAGAAGAGCTGATGATGGAGAAGAATGGCGGATTGATGTCATGAGAGACCTGCCGTAAGGCAGATTACCTTTGATGATGAATCAGTACCGTAACTAGAGGTTTGAGCCAGGGTGGAAAACCTAGCTCAAAGGGGCCCTCTGGTCACTGTACGGGACCCACTAACCAACAATCAGAAAAAAACGAGAAATAATGGTGAATCTGATTGTGGATGGCCACACTAAAACCCTAAATCACCGGAAAATAGTCCGAAAGATACTAAAAACGACAACCTACTGAAAACCAAAATATCAGTTATATGGGTGTCCGGTTTTCACATTTGGCTTGCAATTCGACCTCTGCCCACTGTCAGTTACGTTACTGGCTATGATATATTGTGTTTACATACAGTAAGCCAGTGTTTTTCAACCGGGGTTGCGCGGAACGTCAGGGTTCCGTGAGTGGCTGCCGGGGATTCCGCTGAAACAGGCCGAAATTCACAACCACAGTTCTATACGGCTGTCAAAAATATAAAAAAATTCTATCAAAAATATGAAAAAATATAAAAAACACAAAATTATGGGTCGGGAAAGGGAGGCTGGGAAACCCCAGCTGATGTTGCTGATCCGGCTGATCCCACTGAAAATCGTACAATACCACCCCTGACCCCCTCCTTTTACTACTATACAGTATATTGTTTTTTCATCAATGACAAAAGTTTTTCTCGAGCCGTAGTTTGGAGACCCCTTATCTAGCCAATAAGCTGCGCATTTTGCTGTTGGTTGCAAATTTCGCTAACCATGACAAATTTGTCTTTTCGTGGCCCGCGTGAGCTGTCTAAGGGTTTGCACTTGCAACAAAAGGATCAAGACAAATCCATATGGCCACAATTCAGTCTTGCCAGGTGCTTAGCCAGGAGGGGCAATAGCCGCCGTACTCCTCTCAAATTTTGAACTACAACTATTGAACCGTTGAACAAAAATCGTCAGGACCGTGTACAGCCAATCATTCATTCCATCAAGCTGTAGATAGTTGGTATTTTGCCTCTGCGTTAGAACTGACTGCTGAGTAGTGAGTATACCATTGTTTGTTCAGGCGCGTCGTGCTACCACGTAGTGCAGGGGTGGGGAACCTTTTTGGCTAAGGGAGCCATGAGATGAAATCGACACATTTTTAATTGTATTTCCGTGAGAGCCAGATGTAATATGTTTCAACACTTAATGCAACTAACTTACTAACGTGTGCATTTTTAAGCAAAATCAACAATTTTAAACAATGGTAAATGTCTGAAGTTTTTCTTTTACAACATTCTTACTGTTAATGCGACTTCTGGTGCTGCATGATGTTGCTGATGGCTTTGTAGTCTAGTAAATGGAAAATTACAGAAAAAGTTTCATTCGTAACGATCGTGTTAAGAAAATATGAAGTGAGCCAGATGCCGTCATCAAAAGAGCCACATCTTGCTCGTGAGCCATAGATTCCCGACCCCTGACGTAGTGAATCAATGCTATGCAGCGCCGTCCCCGTTGACGGAGTAAGGTGTTGCAGAATTGCATTGTTATGTCATAATTCCTTGAGCTACTGGAGCACGCTCCTGTTTTTTTCGCTAAAACATTTCGGTCATTTGTCCCGTAATAGTAGTAAAACTCGTCGTAACAGTACTCATTAGCCTACTTTTTAGGACATTATGACCGAATAATTGACTTAATTTTATTCGGCCATTTAAAAAAGTTTGCTCTGTCACCTAAAAAATAGGCACGCTCAATGCATTTTTGTTAGAAACCGGCAAGTTGTTTGCTAACGTACAGGGGCAAAACCGGGGGGTAAAGGGGGGCACAATACCCCGGACGCCGAATCACTGCGAGGGGCGCCGGATGACTGCGGAGGGGGCCGAAAAATTCCGACAATGTCACAACTACTTTCTTCAATAGAGTGCATTTGCTTCCCTAAGACCTCAGGTTCGAAGATGGGGTGCAAAATTTGCTTCTTGCCCTGGGCCCCATCTAACCTCGTTACGCCCCTGCTAGTAGAGAAAAAAATATATCTTCTACTGCCAAATCTATTTTCTGTCTTTGAAAATACCCAGATGACATACTCAAAAAAATTTTGGAAATAATTGAAAATTAATTTTGAAAAGATCAACCCACACACAAGCACACTCACCAACCCACACAAAAGCCAACTTACACACAACTAATTTTATCTTTTAACTTTTTTTTTGTATCCATCAAGAACACATTTGAAATTCTTTCCAAAATCATTGCTTGAATTTGTCCTCTTAAGTATTTTCAAATTGGATGTAGCCTCAGAACGATACATTTCTCCTCTACCACTACGCCTTTCATTTGCATTCTCAGAGAAGCAATTGCTTATTTTAAATAATTGTTAGTAATTGTTAAAACTTTTAATAATTGTTAACGTTTTTGTCCCCGCTACGCTCGCTTCGCTTGTGCCCGCTCGCTTACACTAAACCAATTTTTAACGAAGCTAGTCATATGCATATTGCAAAGTTTTGCCAGCAGCTTTTGAAAATTCTTGTCAAAAGTTTTCCTCAAAAACCCAGCACCGTTCCCACTAAAATGTTTTGGCTTCAGAGTAAAAACAATCTTGACCTTTCCAGGTTGCCGGGCTGTGAGACGCCTCACTATGACGTTTGCTTTTTTAGAGTTAAACACCGCTCTCACTCCTGTCCTCTTTCGTTTCCCATACATTTGTTGAATCGTGGCTTTGTCACTTTCACCAAGTATTTGTTTTCAGTTGAAAAGCCATGTTTGTGAAAAGGTGTCATCACAGAATCTTTTTTATTGGAGTAAAACATTCCCAAAGCATGACCTAATTCGTGTGATGCTACAGAAAATAAATAATATTTCCGTTCACCAAGTTCTGTTTTTTGATTTGTAAAATATTATTTGTCAAAGTGAATGTCTCCACAGATTTGCCCCACACCTGGATAAAATGCATGTGCAAGCGTCCCACCACATTTCCCGTTTAACTTAAAAGGACAATTAGTTTTGCTGTTGGGGTTGTGATGTTCAGTTAAAAATGAAATTTTTATTTCAGTCTTCAGAAGAAGAAACTTTTTGAAATGACAGACCACACACACTCTGCCAAACAGAAAAAGCAGCATCAATCTGTTAAGTTTGTTTTGGTCTCTCCCAAACTTGGACAAAAGTTTGTAAGTGAATATCTTAAAGTTTTTCTCTTCCACACATAAGACTGTGTCTTTTCTGTGTCTTAATTGTCAGGCATTGAGCAAAACATCTTTATTTTATGATATCTTTTCATGATTGTTGAAACCCATACAAAAGAGTATCTATTCCATTTTCAAGTATGATTTGCATATCGTCGAAAGCGATTAAAGCAACTTTGACACTTTCTTCTACAAAAAGTTCGTGTCCTCGACTAAGGATCACATTTATTTTTCGCATCTGCTCTTTTTTCGAGAACAAGCAATCTTCAAAATAATCAATGGCAATACTTTTGTCAACAACATTCTTTTTGACCCCCTTACATCTCTTCTTTGTTTTTCCATCTTCATCATTCTCATTATCCATCTTTCATGCAAGCAGTTTCATAATATTTTTCAAGGCGATTCTACATTTTCAAGAAGTTCTAAGCTGTATGCGCACGGCGTGCGTCATGTGCGTTTTTTGAGGGCATGCGTCTGATTTCGTGACGTCACGTCCTTTTCTGATGCGTCTGGTATGGTCTGCGTTCGAGTAGAACTTGTTTCTATGTTGACGCATCAGACTCACTGCTCTGACTCACTTTTACTCGAACGCAGACTATACCAGACACATCAGAAAAGGACGAGACGTCACGAAATCAGACGCATGCCCCAAAAACCGCACAGGACGCACGCAGTTTGCATCCAGCTTAAGGAAAATGCAAATTATTCATGGGCTAAATAGGACAAGTAAATAAGAACTCTGTTGAAATATCGTCTACATTGAACGTCTTACTTCTAGTTGTAAATTATCCTCCCTTTTTGCGATGAAAATCTGCAGCCCTATTGAGCTTATTAATAAATAAACGTGGACAGAAGAACGAGGTATCGTCACCTTTATAAGAGTAGAGCAGGGGTCACTAACCTGGTGCCCGCGGACACTAGGTCGCCCGCAAGAACCAAGTAGGTCGCCGCGGGCCTGTTCTGAAAATAGCATTAGCATGATCAATGTGTGCACATTAACGGATATCAATACTAAAATAATTGAAAGTAAATTTTATTTCAAAAGTGTGTCAAACTAGTAGCCCTTCGAATTAATCGGTACACAAGAAGTAGCTCGCAGTTTCAAAAAGGTTGGTGACCCCTGGTGTAGAGCTTATGCAAGTGGTTCTAAAAACGAAAAAAGCAAAGGAGGAAAATATGAGAGAGAATGAAGTGCAGCCAAGTCAAGAAACATTCAAGTTACTATTGTACAGGTGCAGTGAAGTCCAGCAGATACATTTCTGCGAAACATGTAAGAGGACAGAAAATCGAAGAACATGTTGTTACAGACTTAGATCTACGTAACGATGAGAATAGACCCAGTTTAACCAGCGGTGCATTAGCAAAAGAACGTCAAGAAGACGAAGTATCATTGAAAAGCACATCGCAGGAGTGATGGGAGGAAACTGTTAATTCCATCGACTTCTCTCACTCTAGCCGCAAGGCTTGGAGAACCATCAACAAACTTACTGGCAGGTCTGGACACTGCTCTGGCCTGTGCCCCGTCTCGGAAAACTCCATCGCCTCGCAACTCGTGGAGGGGCACACAGGACCGGGGACCGCGAGTCCACTAGGCTCGTCAACAAGGAGCTGTCCGACCTATGGAAGATTTCAACACCTGAGGGTCACAGTATCTCTGAACCCTTTACGCCGGAGGAGTTTGCTGCTGCCCTCAGACGGAAAGTCTCCGGGATTGGATTCCATCTTTCCGGAATTTATACTCCATGCCAGGTTGGCTTTAATCTTATTTTTGCGACTTCCTCACTTCCTGCATGTGCCAATTCAAAATTCCAAAGATCTGGAGAAGACGATTAGTAGCTGCGATCCCTAAAGCAGAAAAGCAACTGGGGGACCCAAAAAGCTATCGTCCCATATGTCTGCTGTGCGTCCCCTTTAAAATCCCCAAGAGACTCATCTACGTTCGTGTCTAACCAATCACCAACCCCCATTGCTCGCACAGAAACAGGCGGGATTTCGACACGGGAGGTCGGCCGTAGACAGGCACGTAGCCAGGGATGGAGGCAATTGCCCCCCCAATTCCGAAAATGGCACTAACAATTTCTAGGTTAATCAAGCTTTTGTTGTGTAAGCCAAAGAAATGCATCAGTGCAAATAAATGAAACTGCTTGAAAAACCTATTCTACTTCAACTTTTAGTCGAACCTGATCTAAGCAGTGTGGTTTACCAGTTGCCCATGATTAATCAAACGTTGAGTATAGTGTAAATGCTGGAGAATTCAAGCCATGGCTGACCTTTACCAGAGGTTTGAGCTTCACGTGGATGTTGGTGACAATGACATACAAAGTTGTATATACGCGCTTGTAATCACTAACCGAAAGTAAAATAAGGAAAGTAAAATAAGAGTAACGCCTTTCTCAGCTGTTTCTGACGCACCAGCTTGCTGTATCCCGGTGATGTAATCTTTGCCTTCCCAGCGAGTAAAAAACTGTTTTGTCAAGTAATCAGAATCAGACCTGTGCATAGTCTGAAAGTGTTTCAGCATTCACCTGATGTTGATTGCCACCTTATCCTACAGTAAATTTGGAAGCACTCAGTCGCAACGCGAAGAGACAGAGCAAAAATCCAACGAAAGTAGAAAGATGCTTTTTATTTTGTAAGTGTTGAGGCCATTGATACTGCCGTTTACTTACAGATAGCTCGCATTCTCTTCACTCGATAAAGCGCATGTGACCAACACCAAAATGAAACTAAATTGAATTTTTTCGCAGTCGATTGGATTTTGCTATACACTAATGGATTTGAAGAAAGACTTCAACCGCTTAGTTCACAAACATTGTTGAGCGCGATCCAAATCTGAGTTTGGTGAACACCTGCCACCCAAGCCTCAAACCTATGACAAAATCTGATTGTGTGGATGATTTTTGACAGCAGGTTGCTAAGTTCGTTTTCAATGACAGCAATCTACACTTTTCTCAAGTATCTACGCAACAAACAGACGCAGACAAGCAGTGGTAACGTTGAAAACCTACAACTCAGGTTTGGATCGCCTTTGCGCGACCCATTTTTGACCCTTCTCCACTCTTCTTTGGGTTTTGATCCATACTTTGGGAACCACTGGGCTAGGTCAACTGATCAACCGTTGTGTTAAACTACGGCGACAAGTAGGCCTAACTTACTGCAGAGCCGTGGTGATGATCTATTGTGGCCTCGTTTTCGCAAATACACAACCGTTTTCACACTTTGCGTAGATTGAATGAGTCAAATATATGCAAGTTTGGTTAGGGGGCATGTATAACTTTCCCCAATTGAAAAGATTAACTCTGAAAAACCGGATAGATAAATACCTAATCGTTTATGGGAAACAGGGTTAGTGCAAGTAGCGTACAAAAAACGCTACCGCAGCCGCATTTCATAGTGTTAAATGAGATAAAATCCAAACATTTTTCAAACGCGTCGAGGGACTCTAGCGTTTGCATTATCAACTGCATACATGAACCAGTCTTTCAAGAACTGGACAAGATTGACGTCTTAGTCTAAACGCACACAAGTTTTGTAGACCTACTTAGGAAGTCGGTGTCTTAGAGCAGTGGTTCCTAACCTTTACAAACCCGCCGAACCCTTACGTAGTTTTCCAAGCTTTTGTCGAACCCCATTTTTGCCCAATATAACAAAAGTATAAATGGGTTACTACAAAGGTGACCATGGTTAGCTTGCTGTGATATAACCATGTTTTTAGTCATGTTTCAGATGACCGTCGTCGAACCCCTGAAATGGCTCCGTCGAACCCTAGGGGTTCGATCGAACCCAGGTTAAGAACACTGTCTTAGAGCAAAGTAGCTATTCGGCTTCGATTAAACGCGTGTTGGTGAACATCAGAAGTGTGAAAACATAAAAAGTCTCACGAGCAAATGGTGGTTTTCATTCAAAGTGCAGTAGAAACCAGGCCCGTGGAGCCGAGAACTCAAATAATTTCAGGCTCTGTTGACAGTTTGATTGATTTCGGCCGCAAGGCCCACAAGACATGGCTAGCGCACATATAAAACAAAGTAAGAGGCCTACTTGCGAATTTATCATACTCGAGGCGATTATACACGCCCCAGCATAAACGAGACGAAGCTATCGGCAACGTGGATAGAGAAAAGCATTTCAACGATCTAGAGTCGTACTTATTCACAAAACAATAAAAAGAAAACAAGTGAAACCTTGCAGCCGGGACACCGAAAAACCTTGTGGTTATCGAGTCGAATTGCCCCAGCACAATGAAACAACTCAGCGATTGCGCCTCTCCGGCTCCAGCTCCGGACATCTAAATTTTTTGGCTCCGGTTCCAACATCTAGAAGTTTTTGGATCGAGCTCAAGAACGATTTGGTCCATTAAAAACTAAAACCATTGTATTGTTCATACAACACACTTGCCCCACAAATTTAGTCTTGGAACAGAAACCCAAATTTCAGGCTCCAGGTTCACCATCTAAACATTTTTGGCTGCGGCTCCAACCACCCAAATTTGCTTGAGTTCCGGCTACACAGCCCCGGTAGAAACGTGGAAATTTACTAAAAATAAACTTCAAAAACTCCTCAATTCAGTGAATGCAGACTTTATACTTACCGGCTTAAATCTGAACAGAACTATTCAGAAAAAAGTAGCACAAAAAAGCTCATTTCATGGATGATTACGGGGCATTATATATTTAAATGTTGAGACTTGGTTGTTGTTTGCCCCCCCTATCAAAATTTCTGACTACGCGCCTGGCCGTAAACCAGGTAACCCTGTTGACACAGGACATCGAGGATATCTTTTCAGCTAAAAAGAAGGCTGTGTTTGTCGACCTCACAGCAGCCTACGACACTGTATGGCACGGCGGCTTCACTTGCAAGCTGCTGCGATTGCTCCTTGATAGACACACGGTCCACATGATCATGGAGATGGTTGGTAATCGCAGCTTCACCCTTACCACCGGAAACGACAAACGGAGCAGGTTACGACGCCTCAACAACGGCGTCCCACAGGGATCTGTCCTTGCGCCCCTTCTCTTCAACATCTGTATCTCTGACTTGCCAATCACCGTCTCCAGAAAGTATGCATATGCTGACGATCTAGCAATCATGCAGGCTGATGCAGATTGGCAGGCAGTGGAAGGGGTGCTGAGCAAGGGCATGGCAACCATAGGTGAATACCTCCAGACTTGGAAGCTAAAGCTCAACACCACAAAAACGGTGTCAGCAGCCTTCCACCTTAACAATAAGGAAGCTAAACGTGAGCTGAAAGTCAACCTCAACAACGAAACCCTGCCCTTCTGCTCCGAGCCCAAATACCTCGGAGCAACGTTGGACAGGTCGCTCACGTATCGCCGACACCTGGAGTCACTTCGCAAGAAGCTGGCATCATGCGTCGCGCTACTGAGACGGCTTGCTGGCTCCGCTTGGGGTGATGGAGCAACAACTTTATTTTGTCTTAGCTTGATAGCATTTACTTCATTATATCAAAGAGAGGTGAGAAAGCTGCTCCGTGAAGTACCACCAACAAAACCAGACGGCAGCATTCTTAATCCCACGCAAGGACGGCTGTGCATGAATTACTGCATAAGTTGCCGATTAAAATGGTGCGATTTTCCTCTTTGCTAACAAAGAGTAGTGCACAGCATTTTTCATAGACAGAACATCTTTATGGCGACATGGACGTTGGAAGTTTTTTTCCATTGAAGGAACACCTGCGGCGATTTCAAGAATTTAAAGTGGGAGGGGGCACTGCGGGGCCAAGGAAAAAGTAGGAGGGCCAACATAAATGGCTATCTTGCATGGTGATTTTTCGTTGATTTGAAGATTAAGTTGTTATGATTAACCCTATCAAACCCAACAGACGCTTGTGAATATTGTTAAATATGAACTAGCGTTTATATTCACCAGAGAATCCTAAACGCCACTGTAGATGGAATCACACACGTTTATTGCTTTGTCGATATTCGTTTCTAACCAAGCAACTTCCACAGCGCTGCATATGTGAAACGAAACACCATTTTCCGTACACATATGTGCCGTGCCCACATGAACGAAAACAGTTCCATGAAAGTGAATCCAATTCACATGAAAGCAAAATGTTTCCAACCATGAATTTATCTTGACACTGAGACAAAACAGGTTGTTGATAGTCAACTAGTTTCATCAAAATATTCCTACTACAAAGCACATAAAAACTAAATCATCTGCAACGGATTGGCGACTACTGACAAATCCGTTTTGTGATAGCTTATGGACATTTTTTGATTGTGGTGTAACCATAATAATATTATGCAAGTACGAGTGTTATGTCCATCTGCAGCTTGGATAGATTGAGGACTATTCAATGCAGGATGCAGTTAACAGCAGCGAGTTTTCAGCACCAGTTGCACCTAAGTAGCATAGCAGCGCTGCAGATAGGTGTGAATCGGCGTTTAGGGCGTGTACCTGATAGCAAGATATAATAGCAGGCATAAAACTTATGTTGCAGAATATTCCAAACAAAGTAGTTCATTTCAATATTCACACTGAATTTTCCTCTGATTGATCCTCAAAGGCCAACTTTTTAATCCTGCGTTGCTTTATGACTGTCTCGTCATAAGCGAAATACCCAGTAACTCTAAACCTAACGAGATTCAGACAAATAGATCAGCGGTCCGCAAATACTTTTTGGCGCGACCCTAAAAAATAGTTATAAATTCTCGTGACCAAACATTTCGTGTGCATATAATTTTGTGGAAAATACTTTATAAATATATATCATTTTAAAGAATACTATTGACAATAGCAATATTTTTGCACAAAATTGTATGAATCTTAGCATATAAATCAGTATTTCGCGACCCAAACTGGAGGGTCTCGCGACCCAACGAAATCATCTAGATATGTTTTTCAGCTAGTACCTTTCAGTTGAACCAATCTTTCACTGGTCATGGAATTTATGGGAAATGTTTTCACTAATTTTATTTTTGAAAAACTTCTCTTGCATGAAGCGCTGGTGACGGGAAGAGTTACACTAGTGGCGGATCCTGACCAAACGTTTTGGGGAACAGTCACATAGGGGGCGCCAAATATTCTTCAGGTTTTCACTTGTTTAAATACCTCAGGTTCTCTGGGACAATCATGGGATATAACAGAAAAGTAGTTACATTTGGAAGGCCAAGAAACTGGCTAATTTTGTTGGTCAAACTATGCGATCTTTCAGAGAATCACCACAGTTTAAAGTCACCTTACAGTATATCATTAATTCACAAAAAGTTTGAAGATGGTTCTAAAACATGGGACCCATTTTCACAAGCTACGCAAAACCGGGAACACTGTTGGGTCACAAATAATCTTTTATATCTACAATAATTGTTTAAAAGATATATCCTAAGCTAGTGGTCTCCAACCTTTTCGCAACTGAGGACCAGTCAATGCTTGAGAATTTTAACGTGGCCCGGGAATAATCTATGATGGATATTATTTTTGAACAGTTGAAATGAAGATACCAGTTTTAACCATCAGATAAGTTTGCTGCAGTAAAGTCTACAGCAGAGATGTAAATGGGCCTCAATTTGCGGCCTGAGCCCGACAATTATTTCTGAAGCCCGATCAAGGCCCGAAGGCCTAGTTTTCTGAGTGAGTCACGAAATGCGCAAATGCGGGGTGTTGGTGGCGTAGCAAAGTAAAGATGACTAAATAAATCGCATCATTTTCATTGAATATTTATTCAACTTAATTGCTTCAACAGTCACTGGCAAAAAAGGTATCCGCCGCTGCGAAAAAAATTTGTATGCGGTACCGAAATCAGCCCGAAACATTTTGACAAATTTTAGCCCGAACCCGGCCCGACGTTAAAAGGCTAGCCCGACTTACAATTCTGGTCTGCAGCACCGGTCCATCTCCAGCACTCTCGCTTTACACACCAACGCTCGTCGCTTAGGGCCTCAAGATCCAAGGGGGTCTCCAACAAACAGTGGTACACAGAGTCAGTGGCCGGTATATGATCATTTAGATCAAACTTCGTCAAAAATGTATGTCTTCATTCTTTTATTCACGAAATTTAGTTTTATTCAACTATCATGGTGATAACGCGAGAGTCTTCCAACGAGTTTCCATGAATCTCAACATGACGGTTGGTCAAGCCGCATGCCAACTGTTGTGTCGATATATTCAAAGCACGCTGGCTGCGTCCTGCGTTTTCTGAATCGTACCGATTGTTACGTGTGACTCTATCAAAAAAACTTGTGGCTGTTCATGTTTGAAATGCACCTGATCAGTGGCATAACTGACAGGTGGCAGGGGTGCGAACCGCCCCCTCTGCCAAGCTACATGTAAAAAACGGGCCCCTATCTAGCTTGTATTTTGGTATTTACTATTCTTTTGGTTTCAGTAGATAGTTGTTATTTTTGCGTTTTTCGGAGTATTTTCCAGTGATTTCGGGTTTTTCTACAGCCATTCACTACCAGATTTGCTATTGTTTCTCAACAATTTTCTGAGTGTCTCCCTTCAATTAAGTTTCTCCCTGGCTCAAACCTCTAGTTACGTCACTGCACCTGATCAAAACAAAGTTGCACTGCAGATAAGAGCTATGTGTAGGGCTAGCAGCAGTATCCTACAATAAAAGCATAGTTGTTTCTTAGGTGACTGAGCAATACATTAGTTTTGTCAGCGTTTGTATCGCGTAAAGCTCGATTCGTATTTTTAGACGTGATCTTTTCCATTTCAATTTTCTTCAGTAAAGTCATTCAGAAATCAGAATGCTATTAAGTACTTGCGCAAGTTTGTACTGCTCCCTTGACTAGCAAGCAAAAGCCACTTTCCCAACTGGCAACCGCAGAACTCTACTCCAAGGAGACAGGGAAACAGCAAAAACATGACAAAAGCGCGTTTGGGTCTGATGCCTTAGATTAGTGGTTCTCAGTTTATGCAACCATGCGAAGCCTTATTTCTTAGCATGATGGTCACTAACTGCTCAGGCGAAAGGTCCTTTTCAAGATTCAAATAAATTAAAAATGAATCAAAGGGCCGCAATGTTCCAGGAGAGGTTGTCCACACTAAGCATTCGGTTCATTAAAGTGACGAACTTATGCAAACAAGTTGTAATGAATTCTTAGATAATTTTGTTATGAAGAAGGCAGGACAAAACCTTTTTTAACTGTTTACTGTGTTATGTCCATCCTTACTTGATTCGATGATTGCAGCTTTTTATTTCTCTATACGTATTTCAATAATGACAACATAAAGGAAATTTGAACCAGTCCCTGTCGCCACGGTGGGCATTGGTGGGCTCAGCCCTTCCAAATTTAAATATGAAACACTATAAATCAATAAAGATTTTATCAAATTTTCAGAATGTCAAGTCCCCTTGCGCAAATGTAACCCCCCTATTCAAGAGATAATCTCTGCCAGAGATAGCAGTTTTTGTGCTAAATCTGTCAGATATAATATTTTTACAAACGGCGCCCCATAGACTACACTAATTTTGTTACACAGAGTAGCAAAGATTCCCTCTGACAATGCCAATTTGTCATACAAGACAATAACGATTGTCTTTGACAAAGGCCAATCT
>JGI24021J15306_10005523_pt1 | contig 15039 bp, 7 predicted proteins | sample Ectturendosymbi1_FD_15306 | JGI IMG/M metagenome (IMG submission 15306)
AGAAAATAATGTCACAAAGAATAACTTATACTGCCAAATGAAAAGCTAGTTCAAATAAAACAAGAAAAAAGAACACTTAACAAAGTAACACCTCAAACTTTCAAATCAAATATCAGTGCAACTTAATAACATGGAACAACAGTTGCAATCATAAAACATTCACAATAAGAAAGACTAGTCAGATTTTCGATTTTTCTTTAGGCCTGTAGTTTTTCATCTGCTTTCTTTGCTTTTCTAAATATTTTACATGTTTTCTTTCTTCAATTTTTTGAATATACTTTTTTTCCTTACAACTGCAGATTTAGCCATTTTGATATTACTATCTAAAACAATGTGGTCCAACTACAATCTCGTGGGCTGCATGTGGCCCGCCGCAGTGTTTTCAGAGGCCCTTGGAAGCATTCATGAAAAATCTTCAAATCTGATATTTGTTGAAAAGCATGTGAGGTCACATTTGGATAAAGTGCATTTTCACAAGAGGAATACCCTTTCTGTGTACCATTTTGTTTTATACATTTATTTTGTGATCAAATCAGAAGGTTTACGGTCCTCCACTAATCCCCTGACTAGATAACCTCTGTGTTTTTTGGGCATTCCTTGTTTTGAGGAATACATGTAGCCCAATGAACTCAGTACCACCAAATAAATCTGTATCTATCCGCTGAATGTGGCTTTCTCAAAGTTGCCCTTGAGACAAATTAATTGTTCATCCCTGTAATAGGCAATTTTCATTAGAACAAGCATTTTACTAAAAATGTAAAATACTAACGGCTTTAGAGACTACATAGAGCTTTTGGAATTTAGGCAGCAAAGAAAGATTTCTCAAACTGAAAGATTTCGCATCAAAATGTTCTCAATTTGGAAACACATGTGTATTAGGGTACATTTTTTACGATGAAGCAAGTCAAATCTAAAAAACAGAAATCTAATGGCAGACAAAAAACTGGGCGATAGTCTCCGAGTTTCACCATTAACACTGGTATTGATGAAGGAACAATAGTGTCAAAGAAGCCTCGTCAGCAGGTTTCCCACTGGTAGTGGTTTGTAATAAATTGCTATCTGCTATTTTATAATAATTTCAATGACACACTTACGGNTCTTCCCTTTTTTAGTTTTAAATGCTGCAAATCTNTTGTTTCATACATCATTTTTTTAGAAGTGGCCCACGAGTTGTCGNGTTTTTGTAAAATGGCCCGTAGGTCAAAAGGAGTTGGACCACGCTGTTCTAAAATGAACAAGCATACCAGCTAACTCTAAACAGAAAGATGCACAATTAAGTCAATTTTTGCTAATGTGAACAAAACAGCATCAAATTGCTAAAATGTTAAATTGCTGCTAAAAAAAATTAAAAAAAAAAAAAATCAAATTGCTAAAAAAATTTAAAAAATTGTTGCCATATTGCTAAAAGGTGCATCAATTTTAACAAGAGGCCTCTGATATGAACTGCTACTTCACCAACAACCACATGTCTTCAAAGGTGGTTAGTAGGGTAATAAAGCATAGTGTGCTAAGGGACAAATGTAGGTACGATGGGTTAACATAAGGAAGTACAGTAAAACTTAGAGGTGGGTTGTACAAATATGTAGTGCAGATAACCTTTTAAATCCATTTTTCTCTATTCAACACCATCACAGACACCAATATAATATTGTAAAAAGAAACTAGCTTGTCCTTTACGCAAATGAATAGCTTGGTGTTTCATTTCTAAAACATTTTTTTAACAAAACATTTTGTGACTAACGGGACAAAATCTATTTCGCTATAAACAAAGAAACCATCAGTTTTGACAAAATTCTCTGGTTTAAATACGAAGTACACACTATGTTATTAATTAATCTGAGGTACTGTGCAGAAAGCCTTACTAGGTTTTGCAGGAAGAAACTATTAACAAACAAAATGTGACTAAAGGGACATCTCTTTTAATATTATTCATATGCTGAAATTCCCAGTGATGCAACTTTTTACAAGTAATTTCACTATGGAAATGATTAGTTTATCAATACTTCTAACCAAAAAATTACTTGACCAGAGACAAAAACAATTTAAGCTCATTTTAATGCACCCAAAAAAACATCTGCAAATTTAACAATTTTTTTCATGTTAGGTACATGTGTTTGCATATAAAAAAAATATACATTTTTGGCATCCGTTGTTTTTGTAAATGGTGTTTTCATAAAGACTGATGTATGAAAAGTTATTTAACACTTTGTTTGCTTCAATTTTTTGGTTTTATTTTTTTCAACCCTGGAGTACCTTTATCGTGGAATTGCCCTTTTTAGAATTTCAACACCCTCAGCAAACGGCTTCTTAAAAGACTTCTTAAAAGTTTTCCGGACCACTTTCTGAGATGCATCATCCAACACTATTTGCTAAGCGACTGAAAAACAGGCTCTCTGAACTGGCCCACAGCACATTACTATTGTCAATTATGAATTATGACTAAACAATAGCGCTCAGTGATGTATAAAACTGGCTAGTCAACACGCTTGCCTACATGCTGATTACACTTGGGAATTGCACTGAGATTGTTTACACAGTTCAGTAGTAGCTGATTAGCTGTTAGTGAGATTAAGGTTAGTTTCAGTGCTGCAGCATCGCGATTGCGTTACTTGAAGTGACAATTATTTTCACATGTTTCATGGACCCTACTTGCGCTTTCCTAGAACACCAAAAGTTATTTAAAAACAATGTACATTCCTTTTATCTCTCACTTTTGCAAAATACATCTTTCACTTATGAAAAAATATCTTAATCGTTTTCACAGAAAAAAAAACACTCTTGTCTAAAATAGCCACAATTAAAGTCATTGCTGAATGCCAATAATAATTGGTTAAAGTAGATCCCCTGTGAGTTTTGTAACCGATATTATTGATATTGATGTGTGTCCTAGATTTTGAATAAACAAGAAAAATGAAAAAGTCCATTCTCTTGGTCTGCAGTCTCCACACATCAGCTTCGCGACACTGTTGCAAAACGCACTAGGCTTTCATGATGATACCGTCTCAAATGGCTTTTCAAGTGAAGTTATTTGAATATTCTGTAACCACCATAAACAAAAGCTCAAGCAATTGAGCCTACGAGTACGAACCAACTCTAAACTTAACTCTTCCGTTGTTTACCACTGTTATGTCAAGCAATTGCAGGTGTATTCCAACTACTTTCATCACGTATTCACTGATGTCTGCTGCGCTGTTATTGTGTAGACCAGTGTTATTCAACCTTTTTGCTGCAGCGAAACCTTCCGCAAATGTTTGTGTTGCTCCTGGAACCCTATGCAATGATCCAATTGTCTATCCTACTATCTGCAATAAACCAATTGGATAGAAACGATATTTTTGGTCTGTTTTGGCGAAACCCCTGGCAGCCACTCGCGGAACCCTGAGGTTCCGTGGAACCTTGTTTGAAAAACATTGGTGTAGAGGACAAAGATAAATAACTGTGTTACCGTCATCCGACTGGATCAGAACGTGCAGCGCTTTATAAGCAGGAACATGACCGAGGACCAAAAATCAGATTTATCATTTGCGCACTGACAGTGGCCATGTTTTGCTCATGCTGCACGACTAATTAATTTGATCGAAATAGGTAGCCGCAGCGAAATCTGAGGGTCTGTTCTACCAGAGATTAAGGTCACAATGCATTTTTATTTCAAGTTGGAACTTGTTCTAGTCACATCATACTGTGGAATTATTGCCAAGTGTAGTGTTGACAAGTTAGTCAACACCAGCGCAGTACATGTTAGCGCATTTTGCAAGACTAAGTGCTTGTACAAAAACGCAAAGTGTGACGCTTACGCACTTTTTTGTGGCACAAACAGTCACAATCAGCAAGCAGAGGATCGCCCTGGAGTCGGATTTTTTCAAAAGATATTTTACTCACTCTAAATATCCAGACCAAACTCCTTCCGACTCTGACTATGCAGGCCTGGTAGTGGTAACAGTGTTTAAGATTAGTTCAAAATATGTTGGAATAACACACTCACATGCTACAAGAAGGACACTAGGAGTACCGAAATTGTTAAAGTGTATTAACAAAGCACAGCTGGAGCCAGAGCCATGTTATAAAAAAACACAGCTCCGGAGTTCTGTTACAAAAAACACAGCTCTGGAGCCATGCTTACGAAGAGAGCTCCGGAGCCATTTCGTTTTTACAAGAGCTCCGCAGCCCTGGTTTTATTAACTCTTTGGCAAACCTATCAAATCCTGATTGCATTTGAAAACAACACTACAAAATCTGTGGTGGTGATTATACAGGTGCATTTATTCATTGTTTACCCTTTGTGATTCACAAGGGATAGCACTGTAAACTAAATTTAATCTAGCTAAAGCTTGCAAATAAACTTAATTTTATAGGTTTGACAAGATTTGTCAATTCAAAACTACCAACATGGGGACAATATCTCCTACAGATCAATCATTCATTGTTGTATATATAGAAACGTTTCACCTACTGTATGTAAAGCTTGATTGGAAGTTTGGAGCTGATCTCCGTGGTGATGTTCATCCAGATATACTTTTGAATCTTACCTCTGAGGCAAAATCTTATTTTATATTTTAATCATTCAGGTACTCAAAATTTACTTTTTTCAAAGCTAATAAAAGTCAGGAAGCAGTTCAATGCTTTTTGTTGCATTGCTATAGGTTTGATATCTGAAACATAGGTCACTAGTAAACGTTAGTAAANGTTATCAAACAAGCTAGCCGTTACAAAAGTCGACTGGCTATGTAATTTAAACTCTAGACCAAGGGTAGTAACCTACTTAATAATCACGGGNTGCATGAATTGTGCATTATTGCTGGCAGGCCACAAAATCAATTAATTTTATCCTCAAATCCTACCTTTATCTAACTGTTGAGGAAGAGTGACTGAATTTACAATCTGAGTACCTGTTTATCATGGAGCTTCATTTTGACATGATGTTGTGCTCTAACTTGGGGTAACAGAACGTCTGATGCGGGCCATATCAAATGCTCATACTGTCCACAGGTTCCCCACTCCTGTTCTAGACTGATGCAACCTAGAGTAACCCAACAATTTTAACCATCATACACATTTTTGGAAGCTTTGCAATAGCTGGAGTGATGTGTAATATGCCTAGCGCTAATTGATGCAGTACCAAATATTTTCACTGAACTAAAGACTAGCAACAACAGGGCTAATAAGCTACAATTTCGATTAGACTCATTGAAAGCTTGTTGGCATGTAACTGTTTGTGCTGAGTACCATGGCAGATTTTCAGTAACCCAAACATTTTTAACCACTGATCTTGTACAAAGACAGTTTGTTTTATGCATCAGAAAGTTAGTGATTAGCTTGTTAGTCTGAGTATGTACCAGATGGGTTAAGTACCACTAGTGATCAGCTAGACACATTTCCAGTATAGATAAAGATAATCAGTTTTCCCATTTAGGGAAGTTCAGAATCTTGCTAACAGTTGAACTTGCTACCTTATGTTCGTGCAAAAAATGTTCAATCTGTTTTAATTACTAGCATTGAAAATCGTTCTGTGTTGTTTTGTAAAATGTACAGTGATGTGAAAGTCTCATGATAACCATTCTCAAATGATAGTTTGAGTTTATTAGTGTAAGTGTAAAATATTAAATATTTTGACTGATAACTACAAAATAAATGTCATTGGAAAACATGGGTTGTCTCAACCAAGTGCCCCTTGACAGTATGATAATCTTTCTTGAAGTTTTGGATTTGGTAACTATATTCGAGGTGATTCTGGGTGGTGTGATAGAGTTGCAGGTTGACATGCATGTTCACATTTGTTGGATGATCTGCACAGTTGAGCAGGATATTTTTGCGATACAACCAGATTCTTTTATCGATGTGCTCAGATCCCAAGGATCAAAGGATAGCAGAGAAAGTGTTAACCGAAGCAAAATGAAACCCTGTCAAAATGTTTTAATATTGTCAGTATTCAGCAAAAATATGTTGTGAAGTAAATATGTATATGCATTATGCACCTTGTACTTTATAAAGTGTGAAATCCCATTGCAATTGTGTTGAATTTCTTATGACTACACACCGATTGATAAGAAATTATAAATTCAACGCTAATAAATCAACAGCATAATTGCTGCACTGATGTAGGTGCAATTTGATGAAATTGTTAGCTGTGTGTAATCTCAAAAACAAAACAAACTTTAGCCTTGTAAGGAATCTGTCTGCTTGTTTCTGCTTTCATACTTTTGCGATGTTTATTGTGTGTAATCTGTTGCAGACGGAGCGTCCAAGTTTTCAAAAAACAACACCCATCAGCGGTTGTTTTTGGACTGATTACCTGTTGCACCTTGGCTATGTACAGCATTGGCTCTATTATGGTTTTCACATTCAGCATCGCTCTACCCATGCTTTGTAAGTGCAGGGGTGCACTGTTATTATGTTAAACTGTTTTTGCTGAAATGTATGTGTATGTAGCCGCAATAAGCAGTTCAATGTTCCGCACGGTTGATGAGCTTCTTAACAGTTTCTTTATTCGTTCTCCAAAGCTCCATTTCCTCTCGGAAGGGACGTGCGATTAGCATCCCTAGGAGGTCTCATACACCTCACTGTTCTCAGCAACCTCTGCTCTCATTTAGTTACTGCCATGCTTTTCCAAACAGGGTGCCAGTCATTTTGTTCCGTCATTCGTCACAAAGCAGAGAAAAAAATTACAACTCAAGTTTTGTCTGCAATGCTTCTGTAAACGGAATTAATTTTACGTTTTTTTTTCATTATAATCTTAAATATATGTATTGCCTATTCCTGGCAGTAGATGTGGCAGGGTTGAGAAAAAACAGTTTTTTTTTCAAAAAAAAACAACCCACCTGGGCTTTTTTGTTTGTTTTTTTTTAAATTGTTTTTTTTGTTTTTTTAGAAAGAAACAAAATTTGTTCTTTTTTTAAGGAAAACAGAAAAAAACCATTCTGAATTGTTTTTATTCCATCATGCAATATCACTATTTTCAGGATTACACAAAAACTTGTTATACCTATTATGGCATTCAAAATTGAGGGTAAAGAAATGTACCCCATCTTTGTTTTCGCAAAGTGTTGTTGGTCTATTAACCTCTAAGTGGTAAGGCTTGGCGAGAATGCGCACAGCAGACAGAAAAAACATTCCCACACAAACTCTGCAGTTCACGTCAAGTTTATGTGCATGCCCTGCTAGTTCAGCATCTCTCGAAGGTATGTTTTCAATATATGATTCGGTATGGTCCAAAATCAGAAAATGTTTAGATGAAGAGAAGGCAGAAAAATTGGTTAAAATATACCGATTGTGTAGAGCTGAAGAAGATTACCATTAGAATGTACGCAAACTGTTTGATTTTTTCTTCACTTTTTTTCAAGCCCTTTTCAAATTTCGTTGCCATTCGTTTTGTTTGATTAAAAAAAAAATTACAGTAAGCTGTACAAGTCACTTGCTTATTTTATTTTTTACTTCTTAATAGATTTTTCAAAGGAAAAGTAAAGAGTGGGTTTTATCGGGTTTTTAAGTGGGCTTTAAAAAAAAGGGTGGTTTTTTTGGGTCGTTTTTTTACAACTACCGTGAGATGTGGAGACATTTCAAAGAAGTGGACCTTATTTTATTCGTCTGAATGAACATGAAGTTGTCAGCGGATATGTTCAAGCAGAAAAGATGTTCTGTTATCAGGCTTGTATTTCAGTGAGTCAAAATATCAGTGACATCAACTCTAAATAGTTTCAAAACCGAAACGCGTGTTCTGAATATTTTTTTATGGAAAACAGATACCCACTTTGAATCTAAAGTTAGAAGAGAATTTTGCAGCTATTTTAGTTGGTCATAGTTTGATCTGAAAATACAACTCACAGTCTGAAACAAAGTTTCCATGTAAATTACTAGTTCGATTTTCCGAAGCTTGCGAAGTCCTCGAATTAAGCGCAGTTGGCTTACTGGTAAATTTAGTGATTTGAGTCAAAAAATGTGTGCTTTGCAGAAGCTGCTGTTTATCAACGGATAACTTCACCTTGGCCCAAACCAAAGTTACGTCTCTGAAGATAAATCGTAACGATAAGCTTTTTTCTCAACGACAGAGATTTTGCTAATGTATTTGAACATACAGCACAAGGGGAACTTCATTGGTATTTTTTGAGCTTGGCTTACATTATTTTCAACGTCTGGATCAGCAAACTACTTTGACGCAGTGATTTAACCTCAAGCCGACGTCTCTATAACACTAAATGTATGATCCAGGTATTTTAATTAATGCAAAAGTGTAAATTGGAGTACTTAAAACTTCACTTGTACCCTTTGGTGCGGTTAAATCGAAGGTGGAGGATGTACTTGTCTGAGACAGAAGGCTGTTTGTCATTTGGTTGGAGCTTCGACACTCAGCCTGTAGACCGAGACAAGACCGATACTGTGCTTTTCGTGTAATTTTTCTGCTTAAATTTTTTCTCGAGCTCCAGAAAATATTTTGGGTGTATTCTGTGTTTGTTTGGGGATAGGGCCGTACTGGTGGCTTTGCATTTAAACAACCGGTTTTCCAAGCAAAGTTCTAGCGTGATGTTTCATTCAAAATGTCAAGTCTAAACATAGCATTGGAAGCCTAAAGACCGAGGCTTCCACCCTGCAAGATCAACACTTACCAGAACAGGTCTCGAGTCTATCAAAGGTACTCGGGCTTCTTTATCTGCATTGGCTTTATCGTTTGATTCAATGAATATTTAGAAAAACACCAACTCAGTTTTTTCAGTGGTTTGCTGCTGTTTTTTTTCAAAATCTAAAATGTCCCTATTTGCCCTGCTTGTGAACAAGATGGTTATTTTAGCCCTCACATAAGCCCTTCTGTGTGTTATCGGTCTAGAAAATAGTCGGTGACCTTTATGTTTTTGGTCTTCACTTTTCAGTGAATGCTTACCAGATTTAGCATTTTTGCAGGATTAAGCAATACTTTCATTCCCCCCCCAATCAAAAATTGTTCACGCCACTCATCTTGCTGTTATGAAGTATACGTCACAGGAGTTTTTTTGGTGTAGGGTGTTCCAAAAAATTTGCTTTTTAAGGTGCGTATATCTTAAAATACAGTATATTCTCTGGTGGTGACGGCGGTTGGGTGCATATAATGGAATATCGAATCCTATGGATTCCAATCCTTCAGTATTCGAATCCAAAAATCTGAGTTTTTTCGAATATTTGGATTCGAAATAAATTTGAATTAAATAAGCGTGAAAAATTGCAAAGTTAGCAAAACAAACACTTTCAGTAAATTTTGCAGTGGCACTCTGCGCTCCTGAGTAAGAGAAAGAAAGAAACACACAACAAACTCCCGGCACTGCGTAGTGACGTAACGAGCTAATCAACAGGCCGTGTGATCGTTGATCGGCGTTCCAATCCTCTGAGCAATCAGCTCATTTAGGTCCTAACAAGTTATTCCGGAATAGGATTCAATATTCTGGATCAGTGCTCTTCAACAGGGGTTCCACGGAACCCTAGGATTCCGCAAAACATGTAGTGGGGGTCCCGTGACGGTTCCTCCTCATTTTTAGGGGAAATGATTTTTTGCTTCATTGAAATTTTGTAGATCACCGTGCCGCATTCAGACTCCAAGTAGGCCAGTTGATTATACAGGAGGTTGAGTGCAGATAGTGGAATAAGTATTGACAGTTGTTGCGTCACTTCTTCACTGTTGTGCAATTAAGAACGTTATTGTGATCACAGTTATACGATGTTGTACAGTTCTCAGTAGAGATGTACAGTTCACATTAGAGTAGGCTGAGTAGAAAGTAGACTCAGCCTGAGTCTGGTAAAGAGTAGACTGAGTCACAGACCAGAGCTGCTGTTCAACTTTGTGGGAATAAAGTAAAAACAGTTTGAAACACAACTTTGTACTATTTAGTCAAGCCAGATGAAGCAAAATAGCATATTTTCTTGTGTGAAACGAAATAATAACAACAGCGAAGGTGTGGATGGTAATGAACAATGTAGTTCAAATGCAAAAGAGGTACCTAATCCGAAGCGGACCAAATGTAATTCAATTGCCAAAGCTAGAAAATGGGACGACACATATTTGAGATACGGGTTCTTTTGGCCGGATGACCAAATTGTGAATGTAGTGTTACATTCCAAAAATGCAAGAACAACCGAGTCATTAAATTTCTCGCTTTTTAACTTCTGTAATAATTTTTTATTTATTGAAGTGTCGAATAACGAAATATTTGATTTTCGTACAACTAATTCGTGTTTTTTCATATTGTGTTAATAGGGGTTCCATGACAAACGCGAAAGTATATCAGGGGTTCCACGATGACAAAAAGGTTGAAGAGCACTGTTCTGGATTCGAAATAAAGATTCCGGCATATTCCAGAACCTCTAAATGTTCCATGATACACATCCCTAGTTGGGTGTCACACAAAAGCGGTTACCTTTTCTAGACCAAGTCAAACTATGCAAATTTTCATGGAACCATCAATATAAAAGTGCTTTATATCATAAATTCACAACACTTTTTGAAACGGGTCGAAACAGATGAGTCATCATTTTTCACACGCTGCACAAGCACTAAAAGCACTGTTGGTGTCCCCAACAATCTCTTGTATTTACAAAAAGTGTGTAAAAGATGTACGCAAAAGCATCCTGCGCGCGCATATCCTATCGGTTTACTGTTCGCCAATATCTCGCCAGACCTGACCCGACCTAACCTTACTGGTTCAAGAAAGCTATTTGACGTGTACGGATGGAATGTGGAGTTACCGAAACTAAAAAGAGCAATCGCAGGTTTCGCGGTTCAGTTGCAAACGCTTCAATTACCATTACGCATTTAAAGGAAGTCAAAGAAAATTACAAAGGCTTGCAGCTAGAAAAAATTTTTGCGGATGTGCCGATCAAATTGCTACACTGCAGAAATCTTGCTAGGTGTGAAAATTTTGTGGGGTGAACATCTGCGTCTTATCCTCAGTGCTTCACAAAGCTTGGAACTTGAAACGCCACCATGAATCAAATCACGCAAACTTGTCCATGACTGATTATATCCATCTAAGTCCGGTTTGACAGCGAACAAATAGCCACTCAGTGGGCAGCAGACATCGTCGAAAATATTTTCTGAAGAAGCTGATACAACAACTGAAGCCAGTCAAGTGGAAGCATCGTGCACCTTTTACAAGTGATACCTGAAGGAACGCACTCGATCGGCTGCGGCACCTTGCGAATCAGTTTACACATTTCTTACAATCCAGTGCACAACTCACAAGATCACCACATGACATTAACACTTGTTCCATAACAAAACGAACGTGCAAATACAAATTATACTTATATTGGTATATTGCGGCTCGTGAAAATCAAAGTTTTATTATATACGGCTCTAATGTGGGGCAGGTTTGGCCATCCCTGCTGTGGGCACCAAAAGGGAGCGCCACACAATCATGTTTGGGGGTAAATTCCCCCAACCGGATCCCCCACTGCTCTACAAACAAAACGCCTTTTGGCCATTTCTATAGCTTAAATAATAAAGCAACAACAATGTTGTTACTACACAAACTTAAAATCTGCGATAATGTGAAAAAAAATTGGTCAAGTTGTCACTTGAAAATCGATGTTATTTCGTATAATGTAATGGAAGTGCTTTTGCTTGTACATTGTCATATGTGGTGACCGGTGAACCATTTTTTCCCTTTGGGCTGTTGTCTGCTCCAACTAATTTTTGTAATCTATGTTTTACATTCATGATACTTCCCAGGTATACATCTGGCTTCTGTCAAAGTTGGGCTTTGTTTTTTTTCAGTGGTATTAATCCATGCATCGTTTCGGATGAGAAACTTGAAGAACAAAATGCAAAACAAAGTGGAAGCAGTTGGCTTCAAGAAAACTCCCATGGGTGTGTTGTTAAAGGCTTTGAGTCAAGAAACGAATTTCACGTTGTAGGCGTTTTGCACTTCAGAGTGATACGAAATACGTTATTATGCGTGGCAGAATCAGTGTTAGACTTGGCGCGTGTCTATGCGACTGGCCGAGCCGTCCACGGCTCTACCGAGTTTTCTTTGAAACACTGTTCACAATGATATTGACAGAAAGCGGTATCTCAACAGTTGATGTCAGTTTACGTGGAAATGTGATGCTCAAATGTTTAATACGGGCGTAAATCATAAAATGTTTACTGTTTGTAATGACAGTGGTATAAGAATTTATGTAATAACAACGGGCCTTACCTTTGACTGAATGCTCGGCTGGTCAAGAATGGAATCATAAAAACGAACTTTCATAATATGCCTGTGTGACTGTGAGGTGAGTTGATCGTAAAAAACATTGCCAGTATTATTTCTTGTCCCAGCCGTATTCTTGGGTGGTGCTGAGATCAACGCGACTCCCGAGTTCTAATGCACACACTCATGATTACGTTTTGTAAATTGCGCTACAATGGGTTATGACAACGTTTCCTGGCAACGTATAGTCATAATCTCTACTTCCACGCGGTTGAAGTATTTTCCAGGGCTACACTTCACTTGCGCAATGCCTGTGCACTGAAAATAAGTGTTGCAATACATTGACTGGCTTGTCAATTGCAGTTTTGTTCTTGTTTTTTTGTCACTGGGAACAAGGGTTGCCAGATTTTCTGTTTTTTTACAGTGGTAACATCGTCTGTAGAGCCGGTGTCAAGTGAAATTCCTAACTTCGCGCCATATGCGCATGCACAGAGTAATATTCTACATATCAAACACGCTGAGAAAACTGATGATTGGGATGTAGGGTTTTGCGTTTAGGTAAGTGTTCCAGGTTGGGGTTAGTCGAAGACCTCAATTCTTTTTCTAAGTCCAATATTTTTCAGTGGTTATAGTTATTCCCGTGCTGTAACTTGTGGGCATCTGACAATGAAATCTAAGCAAAAAGCTTGAATTTACACAACACATCAAAAAAATAATCGCCAAAGTTTATTCCTTTACTCAGAGAAGCAAAATAACTAATACGTAGGGCAAGTTTTTATTGACTTAAAGTTCAAAAAATGGACCTAACGAAATTTAGACTGAATAAATGATATTTCTTGAGATTTTATATTAAAATGAACATTTATTAAACGAAATACAAATTCTCAACGAAACTTGAGACACAAGTCCACATGCTATTGCGAAATAAGTCTGTCTTGCGACATAACACTACAAGCCAATCAACAGGTGGACGAATTAAAGTGTAAAATCATGTAATGTACATTTTCTCACCAATACCAAAAAAAAATTTTGACTAATAACTGATAATTATGAAAAATTGACTTCATTGCCCTATAAAAAGAATATTGACCTAACGGCAAAAAATTGACTTTTTGTTGACCTATCAAATTTAGAATATGAAACTTACTCTTTCTATCCAGAGTTCTTGCAAAAATCACGCCATTCAAACTTACTACGACAAAATTGACTTTTAATAAACAATAATAGGTCAAATTCCGCAGAGGTCAGAAATTTCGCTTGACACCAGAAACAAAAAGTTTCAGATGGCGGAGCTGGGGCCACTTTTTGCATTTCATTACTGTTCAAGTGGATACAGTAATTTTTTTAACACATTCGGTACGCTTGGACGTTTCAAATACGTAATGAATTTGAAGTGAACAGCGTACAGTGCGACGTTCTAAAACGTGTTTGAGGCCAGTATTAAAAGTACAGTAGCTGTACAGTTGCACCTGATGCAATCGGAAAGCCCGAGCTGCAAGTGCGCAGAGCTTCACACTGGCAGCAAGCAACAACAGAGATCACTCTATTATTGCTTGTTCGCGCCACATTTATATGGGTGTTGTTCTTCGCGCACATCCCGTTCGTGGTGAATCGCACATTCAACGCAGCGCCAGCGGAGAGGTTGCAACACACCCAACGAAATTTTGGATGATAGGAGTCGAAGTCCTAACCATTCCGATGCCGCAGCTGGAGCCAAAATTCAGATGCTTAGAGACGGAGCATGAAAATTAAGTTCAGACTCCACAGCCTTGGTGATGAAGCCCGCTGCCGGTTGCGCAGAAGTTATGAACATCTTGCGATGTCGTTGAAGTAATTGAAATTCGGATAACTCATAAAATGAAGTTCTCTCGTAAATGCGCACAGGTGAGATAGCCAGTATCCTATTTATGAATCAGATGGTGCTATTTACGGCGGCATGACAAAATACTTTTCAAATAAATTCGTATTCTTTTGTGTGTGCAGGCACAAAAGAAAATGCGAAGTTGAAACTTTTGATACCCTGGTTTGTCAAAGTACTAAGCAAACTTAAGTGTATTTCCAGTGGATTATGCTTTGTTTGTAACGGGTTCTGATGGATAGCTGTACCAGAACAATTACATTGTTTACTACATGTAAAAGAACTTAAAGTTACAAAAACAGAACTTAAAAGGCAAATTGGAGACTAATTGAAAGACTACTAAATAGCTGCTAGGCTGGAAATACAGCAGTCTCAACCAAGGAAATCCGAAATCAATGAAGCATAAAAAAACGTCAGAATCTCAGAAACAAGTGGATTGAAAGCTTACAAACAAACCTGTCAGTCCTTTGTGGGATTGCAGGGACCTTCCCAATGTCAAAGCAGCACTTTATCAAAAGGTGTAAACATCTTGTGACTTTTTAGTCGCTTATCAAGTGATTACATAATGATCATGGGATCTGATAATGTTCATCAACAACATCCGGAAAAAAACAGGTTGTTATCTCCTAGCAACCATAGGAAACATGGCTGTCATCTTCTAGCAACACCAAAGGTGCAAGTACCTTTTAGGTGCTTTACCTTGAAAAATAAGTATAAAAGGAGTTGGTTTTCAGAACCAAAGTCAGAGTGCTGCTAGCACCACCTGAAGGACAAGTCCTTCCTGACGGCTTCACTCTCTCTCGGATTGTCCTGCCCAATTTGGTCAGACATCACAGACAAAACCCGAAAACTCTGCCTCCTAAGGACTGCCGCGCCCAATGTCAGGAGGTTCCTGTCACGGCCAACGGCTTGAGTTCTTCAACCTAAAAATGAATTTAGGATCATTTTTAGTTTACAGATGTGACTAACCCCACTAGGTTCTGTCGCTCTGTATCACAAAACGGTTTGTCCGGGACACCCCTTAACAAATTG
>JGI24021J15306_10005524_pt1 | contig 15038 bp, 7 predicted proteins | sample Ectturendosymbi1_FD_15306 | JGI IMG/M metagenome (IMG submission 15306)
CAAAGATAAATAAGTCATTGAAAGACATTTGCTATGACATTACTCCCAATTTAGATGGCTCTGCTGGCTATCGTTGAAAAACAATCTCATAATTGCANGATGTATTCACACTTGGCCCAAAAGCATATTACCTTGAAATACATATTACGCCACTTTAATAATGGTAGAATTTNGATCAAACTGTCCTTAGAATTTCAATCAACCTGTCCTTATTTTGACAATCTTGAGCTTGACATTTTTGATGCAGGTAGTCTTCACTGCCACTTTATCACGTCTGTTACCATTGCAGTTGGGATTCGAACGCTCTCAGTATACTGACTTAAGGTAAGCTAAATCTGTTGTGTTAAGATCAAAGTAAGCCATTCACTGTGCGGCCCTTATTAATTTGTCATTCAATGTGCGGCCCTGGTTAAGATAGTGACATAGTTTTTGGCTCAGTAAGCCAACTGGGTTGGATATGGCTGATCTACACAAATGTTGCGCATTTTAGGCGTGGATACTATTGTCGACCATTTCTTGAGCGACTAATTAACGTATGCAGCTGCTAAACGTGAACGTTAGAGTCTCCCACCTCATTTGAAAAATGTTTGAATTTTATGGCTTTAAACGCTATGAAATGCAACTGCGGCAGTATTTTTGTGCACTACTTGTACAAGCACTAAGCTTGCTTCCCAAAAATAATTAGGTATTTGGCTAGCTATTTAGAGCTTCCCAAAAACGATTAAGTATTTTGCGAGCTATCATGGGCTTCCACAAGGGGGGGAAAGAAACATTTGTCCCCCCCTGGAAATTGGGATTAAGAAGGAAAAATTTCTGGAAAACTTGAAATCAGCAGTTTAATCCTGATTAGTTGGGTTAATTCTTGCAATGACAGTTTATTTGCCGATATGACACTCACACTGCACAAGAGTCAGGTTCACTGTTTTGGCAACATGCAGTTATGAGCTTGCAGTTCACTAAATTCGCTTCGTTGCCTGCAGAGGCAGGTTGCGAAACTCGTGAGCAAATTGTTCTACTATTGGCCTTTGTTGCGTAACAATAACATGGCAACAAATCTTCGAAGATGCACTTCAAACCACGGTAGTTTGCGTTTTGCCGCATGTAGCTGTTGAACGCAGACATCTTGGCACGTAATGTAGTGAGACAGTGACTGCTGATAGCGGTGAGCCGTAGGTTTATACCAACGGTGGGCGAACTGTGGCTCGCCGACATATTTTATGTGGCTCTTCTAGATCAAGGGTTGGGAACCTGCAGTCCGCTTGAGCGTTTGATATGGCCTGCATCAAAATTTTTGCTACCCCAGTTAGAGTGCAACATCGCTTAAAACGAAGCTCCATGATATAAGCAGTTACTTAGATAACAAGTCAGGAGAAGGTACTTTTGCTCATAGTTTAGATAAAGGTAGAATTTTAGGATAAAATTCATTGATTTTGCGGCCCGCCAACGATAATGCACATTCATACGGCCCATGATAGTAGATAGGTTCCCCATGACTGTTCTAGATGAATAGCAATATCTCAAATTGATAGCAAGTTGTTGCCTCATACTTGACGTTTGCTTCATTTATCAATGTGTTTACACAAGTTCGTGAAGTTAGTCACCAGCAGTGTCCATGCAAGAAAATTTTACACTGAGCAAATGTTTGTTTTAGTGCGCATGCAATTTCACAACCATGTAGACACACAAACAGTGAAACGTTTCGAAAGGGCTATGCCATGTATATACGATATCAAATTTGGAATGTTGCAAGTGCGCAAGAATGAGATTTCACTGCGCAAATCTTCTGGTGTTTCTGCGCATTTGCGCACCTTAGGGGGAGGACTGGTCACCAGGGTGTCTGCGCGATTTGATAACAATGACAGTGAACTTAAATCGTAAGTTACGCTACTTAAGTTCCCTGAAGAAAATTAAAATTTCTTAAAGACACATATCGTCGAAAGCATTCCTGCATTTTCCCAATGTCAGAATGAGAACGAATGGCTTTCGCGAAGAGGCAATTGCAGACCACAAAGTGGAAGAATACTAAAATAAATAGTAACACTACTAGACAAGTTCCAAGCCAGATTTGACCATTTCCAAGAGTTAAAACCATGCTTTGCGTTCCTTGTAAATCCATTCAATATTAATGTATCGATGATGGCTGTGCAATTCGCTAACCGTTTGTTACAAACTTGTCTGCTGTAGAAATAAAACTGAACTGACCGAAATGCAAGAAAATCTGTCTAAAAAAAGCTTTAGGCAATGCCACGCTACACTTACTTTTTGGCGACAGGTTCCAGAAAGCAAATACCCAGAATTAAAAAAAAGTATATAACTCATTTCTGTGTATAGCACAACATATTGCTGTGATTTTTTTCTCTGTAATGAAGTTCGTAAAATCAAACCATCGTGCAAACCTAAAAAATGCACACTTCGGAGAAATAATTTGCACAGCTTTAACAACGTACTGTCTAGATTTTGGGGAACTACGAAATCAAACAAAAACTTAATACTGACAATTACTGCATATTAATGCTAAACTTGCATTCTTTACCATATATATTGACACTACAAACTGGTTTTGCGGTTCGCTGGTGTTTTTTGGTTTTCTGCAAACTCTTGTATTGAACAAGTTTGCCCACCCCTGGTTTACACTAAGTGCAAAGCAACATGAGTGCAAAAGAAGCATTGCTGCCAACAAAACGTGTTTTTTGCAACCAATGCTCCCATTCCCGTCGCCACGGGGGGCTTTGGTGGGCTTAGCTCCCCCAAACAAAGCTCTAAGCTCCCCCAAATTGAAATATGAAATACTATAAGTAAATAGTGTTTTGCGTTCAAGCCCCCCTGCACAAACGTTTAAGCCCCCCTGAAAAAACGTAAAGCCCCCCTATTGAAGACTTTCTGGCGATGGTTCTGATGCTCCCTCTAAGGTGCGCAAATGCGTAGTACCACCAGGCCATTTGCGTAGTGAAATCTCATCTCGCGCGTTTGCAGCATTTCAATCATTGGAAAATCACGAAAACAAGGAGAAATTAATTGAATTAAATGTGTAGTGTATTCGTATTTTCATAAGATTTTGCACTTATTCTAAAAATTTGCAAAGTTTATAATTCATTTAGAACTCTGCTAACTCAGTCTTAAAAAATCCATGCTCACTAAAACAAACATTTGCTCACTAATGTTGTCTTACTAGGAAAACGCTGTGTGCAGCTGTTGCTGTAACACTGAACACTTTCTTTTCTGTATACGTCGATTTGTGTTGCATCGACAACAACCTTAAAAAGATAAGCAAAATGTCCACTTTGCCCCCCTGGTAAAATTTCTGCGGACGCACATGCTAGCTATATATAAAAAATAATTCACAAATATGATAAAGACAATATTGTGAATCGGGGAAAGTTGCACATGTCCTCCAAGAAAACTTACATACTCGTATGTTTGACCAACTCAGTCAACAAAAAGTATGAAAATAGTAATGTAGTTGCGAAAACGAAGCCACAATCGGTTGCCACCACGGCTATTCAGTACTTGTTGCCGCAGAGGGTTAACACAACGATTGTTTGGTTGATTTATCCATTCTAGCGTAACTGGTTGAAGTCTTTTTTTTAATCCATTATTTTTGAATAACAAAATCCAAACGACAAAAATGCAATTTAGTTTTATATTATTTAGTCACATGCGCTTTGTGGACAAAGCAGATTACAAACAGTCTGCAAATAATGGCAGTGTCAATGCCTTCGGCACTTACAAAATAAAAAGCATCTTCCTACTTAAGTTAGATTTTGCTCTCTGAATCTAAATTTACTGAAGGATAGGGTGGCAATAACATCAGACAAAAATTGAAACACTTTGAGACAATGCGCAAGTCGGACTCTGATTACTTGACAAGACTGATTTTTTACTCGCCGGAAAATTAATGGGAAAAGATTGAAAAGCTCCACATAATTGTGATTGTACTGGCACAATACATGTTTATCATCACAAATGAATTTCTAAAATGAATGCTGTTGTTGCTAAACAGTGTCTATATGGCGTAATAAAAAGACTTTGAAACTGGATTGTTTCTTAGCCGAAGGTTGAACTTGAAGGCATATAAAGTGTATGTTATCTCCATATTCACGCATTTACTTTTAAAACAGTACAAAAACAAAAATCTACAATGTTTATTTAAGGCTACTGCTGATGCTGTAGAAGTTATAGCACGGCAGAGTTATCGGAGAGGATTTTTCGCGATGGTTTTGAAATGAAGCCAACATCACCATTACCTGGAATACAGCAAGCTGGTGCGCCAGAAACAACTGCTTTTCACCTGCGATTAGTGACTAAAAAGTTAAATACAAGTTTTTATTCCATTAGCACTAACTTTCACACAGAACTTAAACCTGAAGTAAAGGTCAACNATGACATGCATTCCTTAGCTTTTACACTACGNCCAACGCTTGGTTAATCATATGGATCAGGCCTGCACAACTCAGAAAGCTCGAAGGGCCAAATTATCAACATAAATTTGCCGTGGGCCGCAAAGTTCTATTTTATTTCGATGTGGAGATTTCGTTGTAGTATGGAAGAAATTCTGCGAACGACAATTACTTATTCGAGGTCGAGCATTTGCAAGATTTTCTACAATTGAGAAAGCTCTCGCGCACCGCAAGAAAAGCTTTGGCGGGCCGTATGATGTGCAGGCCTGATATAGATAGACCATTGGCGAACGATATTGCTTTGACCAGGTTGGCTGAATGCTGAAGTACAGTAAGGTAGCTTCCTTTAAACAGTTTTGTTGATTTGCACTGATGTATTTCTTTGGGTTACTCAGCAAAAGCTGGACCTGAAAATTTATGGTTCAACTTTTCGGAATTGGGCGGAAATTGCCCCCACGCCCCCATGGCTACGCGCTTGCCTCAATACCAATATATTAGTGGTAGCAAGTCGGAGACTATGGTCCGGTGCTCCTACTGCCATTCGATTTGTTTTAGATAGATTTGACTTGCATCATGGTAGAAAATGTACTCTCACACATGTATGTGCTTCCAAACGTCGAGCGCATATTTAGTGCGAAATCTTTCAGTTTGAGAAATCTATCTTTGCTGACTATTAGAAGCTCGCTACAGTTTAGTCTAACGCGGCTAATATTTGTTATGCATGTGTAAAATAAAACTGCTTCCTGTATCATACACACAACAATCAATACTGAGAAAGCTCGCGGACTTTAAAAATTCTGCCCTCGGGCCACTGTGTCCTGCTGGCCTGTAGTTGGACCACGCTGATTTAAGATATAATTAGGCAGAATTTTTAGCAAATTACAATTGCACAAAATCAAAAAGTCTCAAATACATTTACAGTTACACAAAATTGCGTAACTAATTACATTCAGCTCATTCATAAAAAAACACTAGATAGCTATGAAAAACCACTAGAATACTAGATAAAATGCAAAAACACTAGGTATAATGGAAAATACTATGAGTGGCACCACTGGTTAGCGAAAGCAATTGCATTTTTTGTGATTACCTGAGTAAGGCTGGACATTTCTCACGTGGGAAAGAAATAATGGAATAATAGTACTATCACACAATAGAAAAGCATTGTTGATATCATTCGATAATCGAGGTTGGACAAAGTCCAGCACGTAAATCTTGCAATTCAATGAAATGAAAAGCATTGTTTAGTTTCGAGCCTGAGTTCATAAACTGGGGGACGCAAAGGCTCGCAAGAGGGCGGCAGTATGGCAGTGACATGTTGTTGAAAAGTATTAAATGCATTATATTTATCATTCGAAAATTTATTATCATTTCACCATAAACGTCATAATCAAAAATTTCTGAAGAAACAGGAATGTGAAACCGATTTGCGATGCTCGTTGACTTCAGCAAAACCTCGAATCAAACCTTTAGTTTCCAAAATACAGTTGCATGAATGGCAAATAAATTGTACTTTTGTTTTTGTGTTTGGGTTTCAGGCTAGGTGAGGTGCGAGTATCAATGACTAAAGGCAAAAAAGTGCGACTGAAAACATTTAACAACCTCTGGTTTAGAGTGTTTTTAATCTCTGGTTCTACTTCGACATAGGTTCCAAGTAGCGAGGTATTTATATCAAAGGGGTGCCAGTCAGCGGGGAGTCACAGACTTTTGTGGGAGGCAGTTGCCCCAAACTGCCTTCCTGAATCCGCAACTGCAAGAATCTAATAACAACAAAAGGTCACTGCTGTGAAAATCCTAAGGTCTAATTCAATCAATCAGTACTCACCACAATAGTTTAGCCAACAACTAAGTTTCAGCACAACATTCATCAAAATGAGCAAATTGCCATGCGACAAGGCTAATTTAGCGAAAACAGTATAATAGCACTTTCAGATTTGTTGCCAGGCTTTGTTTGACGGAGCCCAAAAAACAATGGGGCCACAATAAATAAAAGACAAAATATGTGGTCAGCCATTTAGACTGTAATTGCAATTGGCGGAGCATGCACCCCGGGCCGTCCAGTGCGTACGGCTACAAGCACATGCTGGGCAAAAATATTTTGTCAGTCCCAACTAGTTTCCAACAATATTTCGGCTTCGAACTCTGTTACAATGGGTAGACTGGTTTTTACGTCAGATAATACATAACAATTCAGAAAATTGCCTTTCGCAAATTCTTGCTCAGCATGCCTCTAACCTTATGTGTTTAGTCTAGCTACGGTCTATTTCGATGAAACGATATTAATTTCTTTATAAATCCAGGAACACAGAAAAAAATTGCCTTCCCAATGGACTGTGCAATTAGCAACCTCTAGGTCTCTCAGGTCTAAGAGATCCAGTGCTTTTGAAAATGAAGTTTATTAACACGGTTGATTTTTGTTGAGTTTAAACGTTTTGACAGGCGCAAAACAAAAACGTGAAGAAAATCGCGGTGCGTAATAAGGTAATGGTGTTTTACGCGGACTGCGGTTCAATGAGGACAAAGAAACAAGCGATGTTTTAATGAAACCTGTCACAGGACTTGTGTCAAGGTGCACTGTTTTGCTCAGTCGTGATCAAAGTGTTATATGTAGATTACATATTTTTATGTAAATTTCAGAGCAAATTTAATTGTAGTTTGTGGAATGGCAACTTGAGGCCATTAATTCAAGGCAACATTAGCCAACAATAAGCGTATTTGCGGTAGTATCGACAGAAAAAATGAGCAGAATCTCAAGTAACGATTCCACAGTCGTTTTGGGAGAATCAATGCACATTTTGGGAACGAAGCTGGGATATGGAGTGGTGTGGTTGGCCACCATGTTAATGCTAATGTAAATGGCAACGGATTGCTCCAGCTGCAATTGTGCTGTAACAACGTTCTGTAGATAATGAAAACTTTTCCAACACAGATGTTTGCACAACTACACCTGCTGCAGTGACTCGCTGCGTCGACGGTCACTCATTTGGTTTCTGCGTATCTTCAGCTGACTTGTTTCAATCATGTTAGACTTTCGTGTCGAAAGGCTTGCAGGGCTGTCGACCGATCACCAGTGGCGTGCAGAGGGGTTGGGCGAATGGGGCGCCGGCCCCGGGGATCTGATGCCAGGAGGGCATCCAAAGAGTGAAAATCAAAGATTGAAATGCTGTAACTGGATGGTTTTTCCTATTGTAAGTCTACTAATACAAGCTGGATGAATTTAATTTTACGAAACTTGTTTTTTTGTCAATACTAATTTTTACGTATTCAAATGCCAGTAATTCTCAGCTTCTTCAATACCAGGGACGTACACTTTAGGTGTGCGGCGCACACNCAATCAAACTGATAGTGACGTGACTTGTTCCAGATCGTGCGATCAAGGGAAAATCACAAAAAAGGATTGAAAGATCAGCCGGGATGAANAACAACCAGTTTAAAAAAAAATTCACATGTTTTTTGTTTTTTTAATCCGTTTTTTTGGGTTTTTAAAAAGAAACAGGTTTTTGTTCTTTTTTTAGAAAAATACACAAAAACATTATTCTGAATTGTTTTCATTGCATCGTGCAACATCACCATTTTCATAATTACACAATGACAACTTTTTATACCTATTATGGCATTCAATCCTGAGGGTAAAGAAATATAAATCTTGGGAATATGGCAAAAATGTTTGCATATATTTTTTCGACCTCGAGACAATATCCGACCGGGTGTTGCAGAAGTACGGTGTTGACGGCCACCTATTATTGTCTGCCAAATCATTGTATTCCTGCTCAGATGTTTTGGCCCATGTTTAGCAAGTTAAATCACAACTGTTCACCGTAGGTGTTAGACTCCGACAAAGGTGTGTACTTTCAACACTCTTCTTATTCTACATGAATTGGATAGTTTTATGCGAGTTGATAGAGTGTCCCTAGTGGAAACTACGGGATCAACCGTTTGCTTTCTGTGGAGGATTTGATATTACTTGCATCCTGTGAACAGGGGCTTCAACATACACTTGGCCGGTTTTCAGCTTCGTGCGACCAAGCTGGAATGAAAACTAGCACTAAAAAGACCGAGTGATATGTCTCTCCAGAAATTGAAATAGTGTACGCTGCAAGTATGCAGCAATACGATGCAGCAGGTGAAGTTCAAGTATCTTGAGTTGTATTCACTAGTGACAGAAGACGGAACAAGGAGATTGATATACGGTTCCAAGCAAACGCAGTTCTGCGTGAGCTTTGTAGCTCGATGTTCACAGAACGGGAGCTTTCAAACACTGCAGTGCTTTCAGTTTATAAATCAGTTTTTGTTTCGATCCTCACCTATGGTCATGAATCTTGGTGGTGACTGAAAGAGTGCTATCTTAAGTAAAAACGGTAGAGATGAGATTTTTGCGAAGATTTCACGGCGTGACGTTTCGCGACAAAGTGCGCAGCAGTGAAATTTTTGAAGCCCTAAACGTCGAGCCAGTTTCCTCCGAATAGAGCAGTGGTCCTTAAACTTCTTTACATATCTTGCCCTTTTATCAAACAAGATTACCAGATTTACTCCCAGTACACTGAGTGATGTGCGTTTGTTGAAAATACGAAATTAACAAACTATAGTTTAGAATGATTTATAAAGTTTTGCATCTGCTGCAATTTATGGATCAGTAAATTTACCCCCTTAGATGAAATTTACCCCCAGGGGTAAATTTGACCCAGTTTAAGAACCACTGGAGTAGACCCATCTCAGCTACTATGGTGACCGCCATATCACCAGAATGTCCCATGAAGGATGGTGTGAATAATCTCCAATCTCACTTGGTCCCGTCTTTGAGTGGATTCAGCAGAACTATCTGAGCTTGCTGAAAACCGTGAGGTATTTCGAGTCCTAATAGGGCTGCTGCCAGGGCAACTCTCTCAAGAGGAAAAGCGAGTATAAAAATGAATGAATGAATGAATGAATGAATAAATGGATGACTGAATGAGGATCTTAACCAATATATGTAGTGGTTCATTGCCAGGGACGCCGGAACGGGGGTGCATTGCGGAGGCGCTGCCCCCCTGCTCTTTGAAAGGGGGGGAAACGGTGGAAAAGGTGCCTTACATACCAGTATAATAAGTAATTTCATGATTTATCAAGATCAATTTGAAGCATATTTATTCCAGCTCTTCGCGCGCACCAAAAATTCAGAATGGTTTTCTATAATTTCTGTTATTAGGTTTGAGGTCAACGTTGTTGCTAAACATGTGAATGCGAAAAGAATGACTATTGTGGCTATGGGTGTGCTTTTGCACTGAACTCAAGCAAACAGTTTTTAACTCGCGGTACGTTAAAGCCATGGCCGTCCGCAGGGGTGTCAAAACAGGGGCGAATCCAGGAGGGGCGATCGCTCCCCCTAAAACCTACGAAGTAACCTTATTTACCATGATTGTGTACAATACTGAAAACAGCATTCGCAATACAAAGCTATTGTGTCATCCACTATTTTTTCGCAGAAGTGTTGTGAAGTATACTCCATCTCTCCTAAAGTAGTGAACGCATAATGGAAATTGACTAACAAATATTACTGAAATCGCCCCCTTAACCTTATTGGCTGGATCTGGCCCGGGGTCAAAACGGGCATTTACCTCCCTCTGGAAATTGGGACTAAGAACTAAAACTTTCTAGAAAATTTGACGTCAGCAGCTCAATTCCGATTATTTGATTTATTTCTTGCAATAGCAGTTTACTTGCCGGTACGACACTCACACGGCACAAGAGCCAGGTCCACTGTTCTGGTGTCATGCAGTGCTGCGCTTGCAGTTCACTCATGCCCTCTCCGTTGCCTGCAGGCATAGGCGTAGCCAGAGGGGCCTAGGGGGGCATCTCCCCCCAAATTTTTATGACATATAGTCATTTGTACTTTTATAGGCGGTATCACAAACAAAATAGTGTTATTTGCCTCAAATCAAACATTTTGCCCCCGCCAATTTTTTTTGCCCTCCAAACTTCTGGGAGAGTTACGCTACTGCAGGGGCAAGTTGCCAAACTTGCGAACGGGTTGTTTTACTGTTGGTCTTTATCATGTATCGTGAAATAATAACGTGGCAACAAATATTCAGTTGTTCTCTTCAAGTTACGATCTTGGGCGTTTTGTCGCATGTGACTCTTGAATGCAGACATCTAGGCAGGTAATGTAGCGAGGCTGTGACTGCTGATAGCGGCAAGCAGGGACGCCGGAAAGCGGATCCTGAATTAAATCCCTGAACTTTCAAACAAGGAACAACGGGGGCAAAGGTGTCTTTTTACAGGTAATTTTATGATTTATCAAGATCGAATTGAAACAAGTGGTTTATAGTTTGTTTTATTATTTTTGAAATCAGCATTATTGTTGAACTGTAGCAAGCATAGTTGGCAGGCCGTAACCGGGAGAGGCAAAGTTTTTTTCAGGGAAGACTAAGCCCCCTGCGCCCCTCTAGTTACGGGCCTGATAATTGGTAACGATTTTTTTGTTTTCCATAAGATTGCATTGTCCTCAAATTTTTTCTGCCCCAACCCTGCCCTACCGACGTTCCGGCGTCCCTGTTTATTGCGTTAACATTTGTGAAAGTCATGGCGCAATTCCAGTTTTCAACGTGTGGTGTTTGAGAACTTTGGGTAAAGAGCATAGGGTTCAGTAGTAATTGGACTTAATTTTATGTGCTGTGCTGAATATTCTTGGTCGTGTCCCAATCGATTTGCACCAGTCAGCTTGTAATTTCCCTACTTCGGCTCGTGTTAACATTTTTCTAAACCTTGCTGAAATTCAGTTCAAAGGTGTGGGCCTTGTAACTTGGCAGTACAATTGTGAATGCTGTTCTTTCCTTTACGGCATTGACGTTTTGTTCATTTTTCAAGTTGTGAATTTGGAAGATGGATAGCCTGAAAAACAATTGCAGTAACCTTCACCGCAAACCAACACATTGTAGTCTTAAATATCGAATCGAAGCCTAGAGAGTGTTAAGCTGACGAGAGTATGAGCCAAGGTATTCTTGACCCTGCAAGAGTATGTGAGCAGTGTGCACATGTAATATTATTTTCGTATAAGCGACAGGTACCAAAGCTTAACTCTGGGCATCATATAACAACTACATACTTGCGCGATGGAACAAAAATAGCGGGATAAAGTCAGGAATGGAATATTAAAGGTTATTATTGCTTAGCCTACGTGTATACTACAATGTAAACTTTAGCTTGCAGCTTAAACAGCTTTTAATTGTATGCTTTGTTTCCTTGTTGCGTCTAATTTTTACGTTTCGAGCGAGTATCATCAGTAATGACATCAAAGCTTGTGCATTACCAGCAGAAACTAAGTGATAATGAGTAAACGATAGGAAAATTGAAAAGATCCCGCACCTTATTTTATTTCTTCATAGGTTACGTAAATTCAAATAACATATAGCACTGCTAACGAAAGCACGCGTTAAAACACCCCACTACACATCTTTAACAACCAGCAAAAAATATCTGCTCTCAGTCTGGTACAGGTGTTTCCAGATTCCAGTGGTTGTGAACAAGATATCAAGAAGCTATATTCATCAGGACTCCAGCGGCTTGATTTGCAGCGTTGTTTTACTTCAAGCGTTCAGCACATTTCGTACGAACCAAGACCAGGCAAAAATTAAATAATTTTGGAGGTGTTTTCAATCTGAGAAAGGGTGTCGGAAAACAGTCCAAAAGTTGTCAATGATTGTAGCAACCAATCACTTCATGTAGATTTGTGCATAATGAGGTGCTTAATCTACCAAAGGAATTAGATTCATACAAGCATCCTGTGGCGATGGACCTGGATGGACCTTTTATATTAAAACCCAGCTTTAAATTCGTGACTTGGAACTTGGCAAATGAAGAGGCAAATACAGCGCGTTTTGGCACTTTACGCAACCAAATCTGCATCTATCAATCCAGGGACAAAACAAAGTTATGAAACTAGCACAATACAGCAAGACGAAAAAGGTTGTTAAGATGAATTTCAGTTTTTGAGCATCTGTTAAGTGAACTAACAAATGCACATTACGCATTAATTTCGACATGATCATGGGCGTCCGCAGAAATTTGTCCAGGGGGAGCAACGTCGACATTTCGCTTATCCTTTTTCAGGTTCCGAACGATGCAACGCAAATGGACCTTCACAAAACGCCTTACGTTTTCTACACCACAAACAAAATTCCCCATGAAAGCACGCGCCCCTTTCGCATTTTTTTCAAATTGTATTCAGGTGGAGTTGTGTTCGAGTTTGCGAAAATGCTGTACTTTTTGTCATCCTTTACATATTTTGCTGAATTGGGGTATCATCCAATATCATTATTATTGTGAACTGCAGATAACAGATTCTGATTTGGGCATAATCTATCCACAACTGCGTTTGCGGTGCTCACATCAGTTTGTGTGGGTAGAACCTAACCAAATTTAGTATGAAATGTTTTCTACACTTTGGCTATCAGAAATGCTTTCTCTTTTCATAAACTACTTAACATGCATTCTCGTGAACTTTCTAAAAATAAGTCATAATTTAAGAATAATCAACGGCCAGAACATCAGTAGCGGTGAAAAAACACGAAAGTTGGCACTCTCGCAAAACTCTTTCAAGCAATGAGAAGTAAGTCTGTAAGTTGTCAACGACTATCGGACAACTTACTAAAGTTAGAACACCATGCAGGCTGAAAAACTTGCGCAGATGAACTATCAAAACTCGCCAGAGCATATACAGCTTGACACTTGCTCACTCAGAAGTCCGAACTAAACCTTATGTATATTTCCACAAGCCTGCATACATAACAAACCACGCAGTGTGTAAAAAGAAGACTGCATGAGCGTAGTTTGATTAAGCCAGTGTGTCCAACTGCAGGTCGCGGGCTGCATGTGGCCCGCCACAGCGTTTTCTGTGGACCGCGGAGGTATTCAGAAAAAATCTGCAAATTTCAAATTTGTTGAAAAACGTGTGTTTACATTTGCCTCATTGAATTGTTTGTGCTGGATAAAGTGTATTTGCGCAAGAACAATGAATTATACCTTTGCTGTGTAACATTATTTTTTTGTTTTATTTATTTATTTTGCAATCAAACCAGAAGGTACGGCTCTCCCTAACCTTGCACCGGGGCACCTCACTGTATAACCTCTGTGTTTTTCGGCAACCCGCCGTTCGTTGTCTTGAAAAGTAGGCTACATCTGGCGCGATAAACTCAATACCGCCAAATAAATCTGTCTATCTATCAGTTAAACCTTCTCAAAATGGCCCTCGGGCGAAATTAATTGCCCATCTCTGCAAAAGGTAATTTTAATTACTGTAGAACAGTGGTTCCCAAAGTGGGCGGTGAAGCAGAAGTGGGCGGTTGGGGGGCGATAGGAGACCCAGTTAATAATTACATTTCTGTTGTCTTGCTAACTGCGAGTGACCAAATGTCATAAAAAACAGTATGATGAACAAACATGCATGCATGTAATTTGTAAACAAAGACTTAGCATTTTGGAAACAAAACAGAGGTGAAATGCTAGGAGATTAATTGATGAACTGCAGTTTCCATCACTAAAGGTACGCTGTACAGTAAAACTGTCCTCCTCTATAATAAAGTGATTATGATTGGAACTTTCGTCAGCTGTACTTCTTGGCACGGGTAAACTGCTACTTAATAATGCCCGTTTCGTTATAGTGGCTGTCACCGGTCAGGTTTGAGAATGCACGCTTGCACTTAGACTCAGCCTGTAACCAAAAGTGTGAGCTAATTTTGGATGGAGTAGTTTAATGATTACAAATGTAATAATGACCTTCTACGAGTTCAATTCGAAAGTAGAAAGACAAATTATATTTTTTACAGATAGTGTTAGGTGCCAACAAGAGTAAGTTACCTAAAGGGAATCGAAAAGATTCCGGAAAACAGAAGTGTGTTCCAGAACGCACTTAACTTGAGCAGCGCCAAGGAAATCCAGGGAGAGAGAGATGGTAGAGCCAGTGGACGACTGCAAGTGTCACAGCTAAGTTCAAAAACTTTGAAAATATGCAGATTAAATTCAATCCTACACTGCTCCGAACTCAAAATTTACTAAATATGTGGCAGGGTATTAATCGATTGATTAATCAAAAGGACACCAAAGGGTTTAGAAGTGTTCTGCTAAGTTTAGACCAGTGGTTCCCAACCTATTTCATCTCGCGACCCCATTCGAAAATATGACATAAGCTCGCGACCCCATTCGAAAATATGACATAAGCTCGCGACCCCATTCGAGAATATGATATAAGCACTCGGCCCCAGCCATTAACTACAACTCTAAAGGGGTTCAAATAACAACCAACAAGATAAAAACACACCATTTTACATGTTGCGTTCACTGTATTTACATTCATATGCATAACAGACAGCACCCATGCTAATCAGTGGGACGACTGAGCTTGCAGCTGTGCAACTAGTCTTGAAATCCTTGGGGGGGTGTTGGTGAGAACTAATCTCATGTCATTCTCAACGTCCCGTCTATCCTTTGACTTTTGTTTTACTGTAATGTCAAATGTGGACAGGGGTTGAAATCCAGCCTCAAAGACAGGGGCCTGAGGCAAACTCGTAGAAAGGTTCCCCAAAACAGTTGTTGAGGAGCCCCTTTTGGCTCATATGCAAATAATTGTTGCTTTATTTTGAAAAACCTGTGACTTGTTTCAGATCTTAT
>JGI24021J15306_10005525_pt1 | contig 15036 bp, 10 predicted proteins | sample Ectturendosymbi1_FD_15306 | JGI IMG/M metagenome (IMG submission 15306)
AGAAGTCGATGGAACTGACAGCTACCAAATCACTCCTGCCTCTTCTGGTCGAGCCGTGAAAGTAGGAACGAAGCGGCTCTCAGAGTTACTCCCCACTGGGGTCGGAGGAAAGAGCGATAAAGGGTCACGCACTCCTTGTCCCAACATGGCACATAGTTTCTGCAGCGGCCACGTGGAATGGATTGTATAGCCGCAAATAACAGGCTCTGGTATAGTTCCTGGTATGCCTTCTCGATGTTTGCTGTTTCCGGAGGTGGCCGTCTCTCAACGGATTCTCCTGTAAGAAGGCAAAAACGATTCCAATCAGCCTTGCAAAGTTCCAACGCTTTGTCTGATCACTGTAGGCAGAAATCTTGAGCCACCGTGGCGTTATTAGAGAGGGTCGGTGTTGTGACCGCGGGAACTTTCCTAGAACACGTCTTTCAGGCATTTGGATGTCCTGGCCGAAACTCGCGAAGGCCAGATCCGGGTTGGTGCCGAAGTTCCATTGGTGAGAAAAGAGGCTAAAAGCTGGCTACCCCCTTTGTGTTGTGCAGCAGCTCATGGTTGTTGGCTGCTGCCCAGGAGGCCAGGCTCTCACCGTCAGGAGATGTAGTGCTGTAACCCAAGTTGACGTGCTGGCAGTTGAAGCCAGCAACATGCAGACTGCGGTGTGGGAAAGTCGGGATGGCCGTAGGTGTGATTCGCGAGGGTGGGGGTTTGTAGACATTAATGATCTTATATCATGTGACGTCTACGCACAAACACTCAGTCTCTGATTGCTCTGGAGGCTGATCGACGAGTGTCCATTCCAACTACTCGTGAACTATGGCAAGGCCGTGCTCCCTAATCAGGACTGATCCAGCCAGTGAGAAGTTGGGAATCACTAGCATGAGTTCAGCAGTGCAACGGGTCTCCTGAAGGACGATGGCAAGTGCCTTGTTCTTCTAGGCTAGCTGCTCGATGAGGCTGATCTTGCTTGCGGTGAGCTGCTGTATGCTGGGTTTTCGGTCATTTGCTCTCGTAGTGACAGGTTTAGTAAGCATTTCAAGAAATGCGCAACAGAGAGGGCCACTTGAAGGCACTTGTCATCCTTCTCTCGATCGCCCTGAACCTGTAATTTTCAACAGTTTTGGGGATTGATTTTTCGGTGGTTTATAAATAAAAACAAAAATATTATGGCCAGTTGTAAAAGCAACACACAAATCTGGTTGGAATGCTACGTGTATTTTTCTTTAGGGTGGAATTCACATGTTGTTTCGACGTAAAGCTCCTCATTGAAATCTTTAGCTCAGACTTGTTGCACAAAATGCCAGCAGCCATTTTTAGACTGAACATTTTGAAAGACAGTAACGTATCTTTATTGAATTTTTGCCCTAGATCTAGTGCGACCAAGCAGTGGGTAGGACAACTGGCTCAAAAGAAAAAAAATATTTTTGCTGAGAAGTGTTGCAAAGTGTGAAAGTTTGATGGCCTGTATTGGCTGTTATAAATGTAGCGATACGACTGCCTGAACTTGCTGCTGGACTTGTGTATTTTGGACAACAGAAATACTGAAAAGTCCAGGAAAGCCTAATCTGTCGTATCAGAATCACCTTCGTTTTTTGTTGCTTTCCATATTAAGCAATGGTTGATATCGGCGATTAGAAAAACTGTATTTCTATAGACCATGTAAAAAACAGCGATAATGCTGCACTTATATTGAACAATTGTTGAAAAAATTATATATTCAATTGAACGCTTTAAAGCAGAATTTACGAATTTTACGGAAGTGAAAAGCCTCCTACAGGTACAAACATTCGGCAATAAAACAAAAAGTCAGTAAATCAACGTTGCAAATAAACGCGAATATCCACGTATTGACAAGGCAAGAAGCGAATAATTCGTTAGCGCAAGGTTCACTAACTTGTTGACCATGCTGCGTTGTGAACTAAAAAGCAACAATAAAAAAGCTATGAACAGTAAATGCTCTCCATCAATGACTCAACAGGAAATTATAAAAAAACGCAAACATATTCTAAATCCAAGAGCAAATACGCACACTTGCACTGGTTGCAGCTTGCGAAATGTTTCGTTGGTTGAGCAGCACGACAGAAATTTTTAGGCATGCCGGAGGTCTGCAGCCCGAATGGCCCCGGGTCCATCGCAGCCTCCCACTCCCCCATGCATATCATGAATTCGTCTGCTTGGAATTTATCGCAGGGCTATGCAGCGGTGCCAAATATCATAAAAACCGTGTCGACGCCATCTATGCGTATGCTCTTTGCTAGCGCCACATATCTATGCTCGGATTCTTTCATCTCCCTGTGTGTTCCTTGTTAACGCCACGAGTGCTTGAAGTTGGGCTCTGTTATGTGTAGGTGCGATGACATTGAACAATTAATTACATCCTTTCAGAACATCAATGTGGAAATATTTCATTGATAAAGACGCCAGAAGTACTTTTTAAATTAAAAATCACTTTAAATTTGGTGCAGTTGTAATGGATGTTGGTACACGTTTTTCGGTTTGGTGATCAGCAAATTGCAAAATATAGGATAGCAAAGATCAAAATAAAATTTTAACATTTTTATCTTGATATGAAACGTTTGTCTGCACAACTTCGTGGTAGTTTTTTATAATATAGAGTGTTTTGATGCTTTTGCCAAACAACAAGCAGCCTATTACCTTGTACAGATGCAGCCAGTTATGGAAAAAATGAAGTAAAATCCGTTTTATCACATTGTTCAAGAGTTCAACGGCTTTCTTTGGCGCTTACAGTAAAATAGTCACACAAACAAAATCAACAGAAAAGACAACTTCTTGCGATTTGACGCTTCCACTAAGCTCATACCAACTCAAGTTCCATGCACAGTCGGCTCCAAAGTTGGTAGTTTTTACGATATAGTCCTCAATGGATATCAAGTTCCGCATTTACTTATCAATCTCAAACGTTTGATCGATGGAATAAACAAACACCACGTCTACGGGTTAATTGTAGCCTGCAAACATTTTCACGAAGTAAACTTAGAGTAGAAAACTTGTCAAAACGCACTGTATTATGAGTCGCCATCTTGGTTGTTTAGGCCATACCTAATTGCAGTAACTACAAGACAACATCGTTTGTACTAAAAATCCATAGAACGGCCAGTTTTTGGATTGACAGCAGCATTTTCGGTCGAAATATTAGTCCCACCAAATCTGTGAATGGACACACATCCATGGCCGTAAGATGGTCGAGGCATATTTGCCACCTCGACCATTTTTGCGGTTTTAATGTCGTAGCAGTAGACCGTATCAGAAGCTTCCACACCTTCGCCTTTACCACCTAAAAAAGAAATGTGCTTTCATTGCTTCATTCAAAGTAGCAGCCAGATAGATTAGTTTATAAAAAGAAACCAGTAACATAAATAATGACATATGCGGTTTTAAGACATCCATGCTATATTACTGTAAAAGTCAATCTGTGCAACCGAAAACTGGACCAGTCAGAAGTACATTGTTGGGAAGCATCGTCGGTCACAAGAAATTTTTGGTCGAGTTGCTAATACACTGTAGCCTATATAGAGGGAGGAGAAATTTTTGGTGTATTACGCCAAATAAAATTGGCTTTACGTATGGTCATGAAAATGTTTGCTGAATGCTTCAATAATTGATGTCCAAAATTTTGGAGCGACAGCGTATCTCGCCTCCTGGCTACTCCCTCTTTGTTACTGCTCTTTCCAGAAACTCCGCTTAGCCATAAACAAACTTCTCAAAATTACATATTTATGCTCTAGTGTAGTGCAAAAAAATATTTGAGTTAATTTAAAAAAGTGAATAAAACCGTTACAAACACTAACTCGTTCTTTGCAGGATGAACTTGGTAAATGCAGACTAGCTTGTCGTGGTTAACGATTCTTTCGAATTTTTAATTCGCCTCTGATCAAAACTTACCTGTGATGTAGAGTTTTCCTCCGCAAACCGTAACTCCGCACCCATCCAACTTGTTCCCTTTGATCGAAATTGCTGTCCATGCATTTGCAAGAGGGTCGTAATTGTACATCATCTTTTCTTCGCCCCCTGTTGCGCAAGACTGTTTAGTATTTATGTACACTTGCTAAAAATAGGCATCTAACCAATGGGTCTGACACACCACTGTATGTAGAATTCTACTACTGCGATAACGTTCCAGTGTAGATGATTTTTGACTAAAATAGTTTTGAATAAATAAACTTTGCATCATCAATAAAGTTATCAGTGACTGTATTCAAACGCAAGGCATAAATACTGTTTGTGAAAGAAATGTGAAACACAAACCTAACTTAAACCTGTCGGTATGTGGCAAGTTGAATGAATGCGTTCCAAAAAAAAATAATCAATTTTTTAGCTTGTTTTTAGTTTTGACTTCATGCAAGTTAGGAATGACTGCTCGCTTACGCTCACCTACAACATACATCTTCCCTTCAACTGTGTCGGCAGAAGTGCAGTGATTTGGAGACGGTAATGACGCCTTCATAGTCCACTGATCGCTGTCAGGGTTGTAGCATTGCACCTGATGAACAAAGGGCCACGAACACAGTGAAATATCGATTGTTGCATCTATCGTCTGCAGGTTTGCAATCGAAATCAAAAGAAACTTTTGGCGAAAAACCATCGCGCACACTTTGAGTGACCGCAACGCGCCGTGTGCCTCAGTAGACTAAAAAACTAAACCGTTAAAGGGTATTTTGACTTTGAAAGAAAAGCTTTAAATCGAGAGAAAACGTGAATTGATTAAGACGCGTAAACTATTTTACAACTGATGGAGAAGCGCATAAAATTTTCAGCCAATCGCCATTTTATCTTGTGCATTTGTCAACAAGTCTTTTTCCTTTTTCCTCACTGCTCTAGCGAATATTTCTTTACCAGTTCTGTTTTATTTCTTACACTTTTTTGTTATTAAACTGTTGGCAAGAGGTATCCAGCTTGACGAAAATTTGACTTAGGGGTATTGGAGCATTGAAACTTTAAGGATCACTGCTTTAACTCGAATACCTGAGGATGGTACCCGCTATGTCACGCAACGTTGTTTCTTAGTGCCACTACTCTGACACAATGAAAGCAAACAAGGCAAGTTGAATCGGGTCAATTAAATTATGGATGGTGACATTATGTTCTGCGCAATGAGGCTATTTAAAACTCTTCCAAAAATTCCTTACTACAGTGTCACAAGATTTATGAACGAAAAATCCCAGAGGAGTTAGCGTCATCGACGCGCGTCATATCGCAACTGCTATTAATTTTTGTTCAGTGTTTTGCTTCATCATCTCACACAGTTTTTGTCACCGAAGCATACCCAAGACCTGCCTGGGTTTAACTAACTGTCTGTTTGCGGACTTGACTGCTGTCACGATAGTGTCTCCTTTTCTTGGAGCATTGTCTTGAAGCGAAGTAAATGGAGTATTCTTTCATTGCACGTGGGCAAAAAAGAAAACGTTTTTCGATTACGCTGTGATTATCTGCATGGGACTCATCTCTGTAAATTCTGCGGTTTCTCCCCTAAGGACGATACTTATAAAGCCCACATACATAAAATATGCACGTTGCTTCTGACAATTTGTTCTGTTTTGTTTTGCGAGCTGAAGCATGTGGCGGGGCCCAGTACTTACATTCTCCCGGTAAAGAACAATAACCAAGTAAAATTTAGTGCCTCTAACCAAGTAAAAAGGTTGTAGTTTGTGTGATGGTGATGGACAAGTGATCTAATTATTTTAGTTTTTGGTCAGGCTGCATAAATGAAGACGCATACCTTGTTAAAGGTGTTGGAATCATCTCCTCCTCCACCGATGACATAAAGCTTGCCGTTGCATGTCGCAAGAGCGCAAGAACTGACTGGAATTATGGTGGGAGCAACTTCCGACCACGTATTGCTGAAACTAGAATATCAACCTCGATTTCAGTACCAGCAATGTTGGGAACTGGAACCAAACACTGGATTTCGGTTCCTTATCCAGACTAAAAGTTTAAATCTATTTTTGCCTAGTCTGGCCAAAAGAGATGAAAAGAAATTTTCATTAGCTGTTGCATGAAAATTGAACAAATATAGTAATGCATTTTTAGATTTTGACTAGATTTTGACGCAGCAAAGCTTAAATGGATGTGATTTTACCTAAATGTTAAAACGATGTTTTTTCTGCAGATCATCTGAATGTATCTAAAATAAATTTATATTAGATTGCTATGAAAACCTTTCTTGAAATCGGATGCTGTGTTTGATTTTTTCACATTTTTATGAAAAACCTGTAACAACCAATTTGCCATCCAAGTCGTCAGTAATGAAAAACATATTCAGAATTTAACAAGCACATGCCAAACAAGCAAGAGCAACGATTCTTTTGTCAGAATACCACACTTTACAACGACAAACAAAACTTATATGAATCATATTTTGGTTAAGCGCCGCACTTTACTAACCCGTTGCTTCTTGCTTAGTACTTTTTTGAAATTGATGGAAAACGGCTTTACATAAAAATTTACGTAGTTCGAACGCAGTCTATGATCTGATAGAATTATTTTCCACTCTTCAGTTTTATATTCATCTTTTCAACCACCAAACTTTCGAAACTCTCACTTTTCCCGTGAGAATCGTGCATGCTCTTGGGAAAAATTCCGACAAGATGTTATGCAATTGTACCTGTCATATTTTTCGACGCTCTTGAGTTTGTTTTTGCCATCGTAACCTCCAATGCAATACACGTGACCACCGAGGGTAACCATGCGATGACGCCATCTTCCTTTGGTGAGTGGAGCAATTTTGACCCAGTTGTCTAAATGCGACTGCGCCGTAAACAACAAATAACATTGTAAATGTGACATGTCTGTCTTGCTTTTACTTCATAAGTTATCTTTCTCAAAATCAATTTAACTTGAGTTTCGCTTTTTGTTACAAAAGAAGAAATTGTTGTAGAACCAGTGTTGTATAATCTCTTTCAAATCAGAATCTTCTGCCCAATAATGGAAGACACAAAGTTTTCCCAGTTACAGAAGTATAAACTATTTACATGTTTGGAAATGCTTCGTGCTTCTTGTGCCATTTTGTTAAAACAACATAAAAAAGTTCAAAAACTGTTGCAGAAAAGTTCAAAAAATTTTGTCTAAGTAAGTGGCATTTCTGATAGAAGCAATGTTGACGATTTACAAGCAAACGGTCTACGATGAAAAAGTAAATTTGCCAAAAATTAGACTTTGAGATTGATCGAGGCTGATTTGTCTTTTGCCACAAAAAAATTTAAGAAAAATCAGGCAATACAAGTTTTGTAAAAACCTTTAAAAGTCTTAGTCAAGCAAGTTGTTTTATTAATAAATGTATTTTCAAACAACAGAGAAAAAGTTTTAACTTCATACAAATATAGCTTCGTTTTTTATGCATAGTTAAAAAAGCCTGTGCAACAAACAATTGCTTATTATTTTATAAAACCATCCTCAAACTTCATCACGCAGTGAAATTCTGCTCTTCTGCCTCAAAAGTCAGAATGCTAACCAGAACCGTCGCCAGGAAGTCTTCACTAGGGGGGCTTTACATTCATATCGGGGGGCTTTTCGTTTGTGCCGGGGGGCTTGATATTGAAAAGTTGATAAAACCTCCAATGATTTATAGTGTTTCATATTTCGATTTGTGGGAGCTTAGTACTTTGTTTGTGGGGGCTAAGCCCACCAAAGCCCCCCCCGTGGCGACGGGACTGAAGCTAACTGATTGTGAAGTTGAATTGTTTTTCAATGTACCTAAAATGTTTGCCTCTTTTTAACAACTTAGCTCACTCACGCCAAGCTGTTATTTTAGCTCAGTTGTGATGTTAAGAGTATGTGATGACAAAGTAATACAAACGGTACAAGCAATTTAAGAAAGACACTGGACCCATTAAAACTTTTCTGCCTATTTATGGGGGCATCCATTGTTGTTTGACTTTCTACTCTCGCTGTAGCCGGTCAGCTACGGACCGCATTTTTGATATTTTCTCCTCTTTTGGAGAACGACTTGCTGATACAAGCCCAGCAGTTTTATGTCGTCGTGAAGGGCAAAATTCCATCATCGTTTTATCTGAAGTACAGACTGATTATTTCACCAACTTTATTGCTTGTTGTTGTTTTCTAGGCAACAGATCTGATTGCGGTACACGTCAAATGTAAGTTGTTTTTGTGTTTTTTTTAGAAATTTGTGCGATGCCACAGATCGTCGCATTCCAATGAGGAGCAGTTAAGAACTGATGGAAGTTTTAGTCATGGCAAAAGTTTTAGGCCTATTTTTGTGGCGAATTAAAATGAGGCTGAAGGATTTTCTCTACATTACACCAAGATACTTTGCATACAGGATGAGGGATCTGTCAAAAACCGGTCTCATGTCTGCATCCAACATAATAGATGAAAAAATTTGAATTTTTTAGTCACCTGATAAAGCCAGACATCTCTCGAGTGAATGCGTCCACCGCTGACGATGATGCTGTTGCGGAAAGACGCTACAGCGTATTCAGATTTTGTGAACGCGGGAAGTTTCGCCAGTGAACCCCACTGAAGCGTAACCGGATCAAAGGCTTCTACGTAAGGCATGTTGTAACCTCCAGCCCTGTCATATCCTCCAACCAGCACCACAGCCGCGCTGCAACCGGTTGAACGGCGGGGCCTCGTTCGGGCGCTGTTTATTTCATTTCCTGCGTTTGTGAAAATGTGTGTATGCAAGCAGAATTTTTTCGAAATGAAAGTTTCCCTTTCGGGATAAGTTACCGAATTTGCTGCAAACCACCAACGCAATAAAACAGCGCACAAACCTAAAATGTGGTACTTTCGTGTTTCCTGCAGGATGGACTGGCACTCTGGATTGGAAAGAACTTGTTCATCGCACTCAACCACATTGACGAAGTAGTTAGGTCGTACGAGTGGTAAACGAACGTACGACAAGAGCTCGGCAAAGTCTTCTGACCTAGAAATGAAAATGAACCAATTTCTCCCACCCTGCTCTATCTCCTTCAGAGCGATACCCAAGTTCAACATCTTCTGAAATAAAAATCTGTTCACTGCTCCCCAGTCGATGAGATTTGGCTGAAAACAAGCACTTTGATGTTCATTTCGCTGGTGACGCTGCTAAAGATTTAATCGCCTGTTGCAGCGATAAAATTTACAAATGCTTTTGTTACCTTCTTGCGGCAGAAATTTAGTCGAAGCATCAGTTTTAACGTTGGTCGGTAAAGGAATACTTAAAATACGTTTGCGAGATAACAAAATGACATTCCAGAGCAATGACGACAATATTAATTCCGACTAATTCTTTGCCTAGCAGTGCTTGTAGTTCTACATTAGAGTGTTTTGGGTGCATCAATTGTTTGTCGCGAAGAATTGTGCTTTTCATGAAGAAGTCGAGGCTAACGCTGTGAACACCGGTATGAAAGTCAGCATCGCAAGCAGCTACAACAACTGGACCTCTGGAATAATATGTGTGATACCTGTAAGTACTGCGACACCAGAAATTTTTACTACCGTACATCTCAGACACTAACATTTTTACAGTGTTTAGCGTGGTTGCCATAAGGGTGTCGCCCCGATTCACAGACCTTTCGATCTATTGTTAGAATCCATACCAAAAACAGATATGGCACCACAGGTTTTTTTTAAGGAAGATGTTAGGTACCCAGTATGGACTTGTAGGGACACAACTTTCTCTGACTCTAGGGATTCGATGATAATATTCTCTGATGCTAGGGACCCGATTTTCAATTCTAGGGACCCGAATCGGGTCCCTAAAACGTTTTAAAAAAACCTTGTGGCACCATGTAGTTTTAGCAAGTTGCATGAAGAATGTTCTAAGACTTGGTTCGTTAAAAATTATATTTTGGCAACATCCAACAACTTATTTTGATTCTACCAGCGTGCAGAAAAAAAGATAGGGAAGTTAAATTAGGCCCTTTACTTGAAAAATTCCCAACACTTGTTTAGCCAGTGTAAGTTATCCAGCTATTTTGTGCACGCTGTATGATTGATGCTGTGAGGTTGCAGCGGAAACGTGGTTAACACAACTGCGAACAACCCAAATGACCAGTTACATGACAGCAAACACAGGTTATACGCAAGTGACTAAATCAGTATCTATGCAAGGAATGTCGGGCCTCACCAGTTGCGCTGAACCTGCAAACAAATTAACGACAACACCTGAAATTTACAACAATTTTCACTTTCCTCTCAAGCCTGTTGTTTTAAGTAAAGAGCTAGGTCAAGTGTGGTAATTAAAAATAAGCGGAGTTGTTGGTAGTGGTCAATTTCTTTACCTTACAAAGTAAAGCTCCAACAATAATTGGTGGGTCTACTTGTCGAAATTGCATGTTTTACTGCGGCGTGCTAAATTGTTTGAAGAGTTGAGACACCTGTACTTAATCGAACAATTTCTGCCACTATCAGTGCCGTGTTTGCTCAGATCCTGACACAAGATAAGTTGCGAAAAGTAGCTCATGCAAAGAATGCAGGTTCTCTGCTTACCAACTTTTCTATTCAAAGAGCCGCTTGTTTCATGATAAACGAAATTGTTTGCAAAGCATGAGAAACTGGCTTTGGCTATGAGTTTGTTCTCCCTTTTTTTCATGATAATGCTGCTAAAAATGGGCATCATTTCGTTTTGCTTCTTGCGCAAAATTGAAGCTAACATTGGAATTTTATTTTAGAAATAAGTATCAGCTTTACACGCCATTGCCTTCTATTGCATAACAAAACTAAAGTTGAAAAGTCCATTCATTAAAAAAAACTTCTGATTTACCCCCGGAAACCATAATGGATTAAAAATACTTTCATAGTAATCTTAAAACCTGTAAATGCCTGCAGAAACATTCACATCATTCCCGTGATTAGTGTTATTATTAGTGACAGTCAGTGACGGATTTACGCATAGGCCAAATAGGCCATGGCCTAGGGCCCCGCGCTTTTGGGGGCCCCGCGCAACTAGTTCCTGTGATGACTCACTGTTCTTTATAGAAAGACTTAGAGCAGCTGCGTAGCCAGACATTTTGATCGGGGTGATAAAAAAACGGGATCTTCGCTTTGCTCATGAATTTAAAGAAATATTCATAAATTGTCGTCATTTTGCTACAGTGGCTTACGTGTCCCCCTTGGCTGCGGCCCTGTCCTACAGTATATACTTTGTTGTTGTGTAGTGATTTATAGCAGAGGTAGAGTTTTGATTTATAAAATTTCGTTATTTAATTTATCAGTGGTGGGTTTCCGTTGTCAAAGTTGTTGTAGCAGTAAAGCATTTAGTCTTTTCTGAAACACTGGAGCCTTAGTCACTGCAGCACAGTGGTCTCTGTAGTAGCTAACGGTTTGTGGATTACACTTTCTGGAACATGAGCCTTAATAGGGAAATTTGTAGCGTCTTTGATGCGGGTCTTACGTTTGATTTCTTCCAACTACATCGCCAGTTTGCAGAGCTTTATGTTGAAGCTTTAAATGTTAGTTAAATCAGCCAGAACAGTTTCTAGTGAGTTTTACTTGGAAAAAAGTGTTTGCATTGGGCTTACTTCACATATGGTTAGCAGGGGTGTTGCGACAATACTTTGCTGTGCAAATCTTGTCTTCATGCTGTTTATCATCAGCCAATAGAATACAGGATCAAAACACTATATTTTGTATTGCTTGGAAAATGACAACTTAAAAACGGCATAAATAAACCCTGTGTTGTTCTATAAAATATTTGGTTACTATAACGAAGTAGTTTATGTACAGCTAATCAGATCGACAACTAGACGATATGTCGAGGGCAGCACCACGGTCCCACATGAAAATGTATATATCTGAAAATAAGCCTTCAAAAAACGTTAGAAATCACGGAAATTTAACGAGGAGATTTTCTGAAATACATGAAAGAGCTATAAACTCCAAGAAAACATCGCACTGCCATTTGGTCTTGAGAAGAATGTAGGAAAGGCTTTAATTTCTGTTGAAGATCTAAGGCAATCGTAGAACCAAAGTCGCCACCGCAAAAGATACATTATTGAAAGGGCGCTACACATAATAGGGTCATACTTTCACGCTTTTAAAACAAGTGGCCAAATAGGTCACACCTGCGTGGGGCCCCAAAAACTAAGATGGCCTAGGGCCCCGCGCTCCCTAAATCCGTCCCTGGTGACAGTTAACAATCTCGTGCTACTCGTACTTTGGTTCTAACACAAAAAGAGTTTGGTGGTTCTTGAAACTGACATACCAACTAATGAATTATTGAAACACATTGTTTGCTTTTTCTCAAAACAGTGTGGTTGGGTGAACTCAGCCAAAAAGTAAGCAGAATTAGTTTTATCCTATTTTTTTGCTCAAAACAACCTTTGAAATCGATTGGAAGAAAGCAATGCTCGTTTATGAATGCCTTATCTATTCTCGTGACGTGTAGCATTTCATGAGCAGATGGCAAGCGATCGAACGCGTCTCAGGATTGCCAGATGCTTGACAAAGAACATGGCAATTGTTGGTCAAGTTTATGGCAAAGTTTTGGCAAAAACATGGTGAAAATAATGGCAATGTTATTGGCACTATTTACTTTTAGATATTTCATGTTTTTACGTATCAAATTTTTCCATACTTTTCAATTTTTAATATTAGACAATTAAAAAATATATTTAATGGGAATAAAGATGCCTACTCGGTAAGCAAAATATATCCTCTGTTCAGATCATAGTCCCTGATTCTTGGCTATTAAGTGATTTCTTTTGATTCATAGGCCTGGTAAAAACCAGAAGCAATATTTGAGTTTTATCATTACTTACAGAATCATTACTTTAAAAAGTGTACACAAAGTTAAGCATTGCAAGACCTGAAACACAGTAGCACCAAGTCAATTTAAAAATAAATATGCAGTTAAGATCCGTTGTGAATGAAAGGTAATACTGCAGTTATCACAGCAATTCTTCAAATAATAAGCCTAATCATATTCAGACATATGATCTCGCGCACATGTAGAAGATTCATATTACCTGGTGCATTAGCAGAAGTTGTTGAACTCTATTTTCTCTGCAAAATTTAGGTATTCATTTGATAAATAATCCAAAGTGGATTGTTTTGTCAATACTGGCAATTGATATTTCAAAAAATAACAAAATTTTGGCATTTTTGGAAAAAAGTGATTTTTGGCACAATTTGCCAAATTTGGCACTATCTGGCAACCTTGATTCAGACCTGCGTTGATTGCACTGGTAGAGAATACACTGTTATCTAATTGAGTTTCATTATGCACATGGTAACTGCGTTCTTTGTTGAATAAAGCCTAGCAAGCCCGTGTTGAGGTGCCACTTCTATAGATATTTGTTACAACATGTGTTCATGTGTTCAGTTTGCAGCAATCAACACAACGGCCTGTTAACTGAAGAAACAGATTTTTTTAGATTTTTCTGTTATCAAGTAAAACAAGTAAAGTTTTAAAAAACAACAAAAAACGCAGTCCTTTGAGGCAGGTAAAATCGGAGTCTTGATTTTATGCAGCTGGGACATGGGTCTATACTGGGTTGCCTCCACTTTTTCGGAAAAAACTGACCCATTGTCATGATCATTAAAGCATACTGCAAAAAATTAACGTCACCGATATTTTCTTCGCATTTGCTGCGGTCAACCTTTGTATGTAAGTTTCTGGTGTTCTCAAGACATTTTTTTGCCAGGCACAGGCTTTGATTTACAAACATATATTGTTTCGAATTGGGATACAAGCCGCTGTCTTCTCTATTTCGTAACCCTCATTGCATGAAGAAATGCCTGAAATCTAGTTTCATCAATAGGTGATTTTCAAACTCTACCGCAGAGTTGTTAAAATCGACAACAAACTGCGGTACGAATGGTTAAAAATTCAAGACACACAAGTTTACCCAGCTTATCAGAGGCCAAGCAGCTGCATGCGAATTTTCGAATATAGAGTTTTTCCCTGTTTTAGTTTTACTCATCTGTCAGCGACAAGTTCCCAACATGGTCCAGTTACCTGCATGTAATATTTTTAAGGAGGCAGCGTTGATGTAGGAAGATATCATCTTGGCAGGGTGAATACTGCATATTGTGCAAGTTTTTAAGAAAAAAGACAGTCAGTCTTTGTTTCCGCCTCTGCACTCCAGTATTAATTAATACATAGACTAATATTTGTTGTCATCCCGTTGTTTGCCAATAGCTGGTTTTCACGCGGAACACACCTCAATGCACAAATTACGCCATCATGGAAAAATAACTTTCATACTTCATGTGAGGTTTATGTTTAACCAAATAGTGGATTTTAAATTTGGCTGCTGAAGGTTAAAGTCTATCATTGCCCCATTGCCCGATATTTTTATTCCTGTATTTTGTGAGTTTTAATTGCAATTGCTGAAGTGAATTCCGGTGTTACCCCACACAAATGCAATTCAAAGGGCTTCGGATAATAAACTAAAATATAAACATGGATGTAACTCCATTTTGTTGATTCGGCAGGATTTAGGACTTTAGAAAAGATTTAGACTACAGATTTTCTGCATAGAATACTTTTTTTGAGAAATTTCTGCACAAGTGATGCAGTTATTAGTCTTAATTTATTTAATTTAAATAAATTAACTAAGATGCAGTTCTTGGTCTTAAATTTCTAAATCACTTTCATCCAGTCTGTACTACACCCAAAGTTCAAAACATTTGTTAAACAACCGGTTAGTGGTCAGCTATACTGTTTTGGTTGTCGTAGGAAGACAACTGGAGAATATCAACCCAAATCATTAAGTTAGGATCAGGCTTGTCCATGGGACATTATTTTCTGTCCGATACCATCCCATGGCAACTTGTGACTATCCCATGGACTTTCCAAGAAACTCGTAACACGAAGTATATTATATCATGTGCAGGTCTAATATTTACCCTCTATAGACCCGTGACCGACGTGCCCCAAACGCCCCAATTAGGGAGGAAATGAAACTTGGGCAACCCTGATTTTAGCTGTCACCTAAAAAAGGACCCAACAACCTTACTTTCGGGGCCTCGCATCACTACACCCTGGCACAGAGCCTCTTCGTCTAAAGTTACTGTGTTGTGTGCAGATAATAATGGTATTCAACGCAAGGACGGATCCAGCCAGCGATCGCCCCAATCGAC